>ERZ860023.1169-NODE-1169-length-11235-cov-1.364758_pt1 | contig 11235 bp, 15 predicted proteins | sample MGYA00509983_ERZ860023 | MGnify/ENA primary metagenome ERZ860023 (study PRJEB30046, sample SAMN00715180) | human gut metagenome | study: EMG produced TPA metagenomics assembly of the A metagenome-wide association study of gut microbiota in type 2...
GATCGCCATGACCATCATATAAAAGGCTTTATTTCCAATATATTTTTTATACTTTTCTTTCATTTTTTCATATCAATTTTATACCCGCATATGCTGTGCCGTACGCAGATTTTCTATCATCTGTTCACTCACTTCGTTTCCCGCAGCTCTGCACGCCAGTATAATCCCGCCTGCCGACGGGAGCAGACACGGCTCTGTGAAAACGCACGATACGTCCCGCAGCTCTTCTTCCAGCGTTTCTTTATATACTTCATCGCTTTGAACACACCTCCGGAATAAGACACATAAACCGGTATATCAAAATTCCCGTTTCTGTACACGCCTTTTACGATCTTCGCAAGTTCGCGCGCCGCGCTTTTAAAAATGCCTGCCGCCGCAGAATCGCCCTGTTCCGCAAGTTCATATGCATCTTTTGACATAGATGCGATCTTATCCCGTTCTCCCTTCCACTCATTAATAACGAGCCTTAATATCTCTTCAGGACACGCAAGACCGTATTTTTCCAAAATATAATCAAACATCATCGTTTTTTCTTCTCTTCCGTCCGCCTGCATTGTAAAATGCCGGATCAACTGACATCCGATCCAATAACCGCTTCCTTCATCCCCTCCGAAAAGATGATGCCATCCGCCGCTTCGCACATAGTAACTGTCCTTGTCAAATCCAAGCCCGATCGATCCCGTTCCGGCGATCACATGGATTCCCTGTTTTCCGAGAAGAGATCCTGCCAGTGCATTTTCCGTATCGTTCCCGAGAGTGATCGACATCCTCGGAAACGTTTCCCGTACAAGGCGGGTAAGCACCGGCACATCCGCCGGTATATCTTTAAACCCTGCGATAGCTATAAAACTGTGAGTGATCTCACTTTGCGCGATTGCCGCCTGACAGCAGATCTGCAAAATACCGTCTTTTAATACTGCAGCACATGATCGATTCCGTTCACCATATAGTTGCCGGGGCCTAACGTACACGCAGCTTCCAGCTCTCCCGTTTCACGGCACAAAAGAAACGCCGTCTTTGTTCCGCCACAATCAACGCTTAAATACCGTCTCATCTCACACCTCCTACAAAGCGGTTTTCATCAAGAGAAAGAACTTTACATGCATTTTTATAATATATCTTTTTCAAGATCTCATCTTCCAGTCCGATTCCGTAGATTGCCCATCTTCCCTGTCCCGGAAGTTCTCCTTCGGGCTGATACGGAAAATACTCGTCTTTTGTCTCGAAGAAACGATAATAAATCTTATGATATCCCATACCAAGCGGCGTACAATCCGTACCGAACAAGATCCGATCCTGATGCTTCACAAAAAACTTCTTCGCACTGTACGGAACTCTTCCCAGCTCCGCCAGCCGGGCCGCAACATCTATATACATATTCGGATATTTTTCCAGCTGCCCGCTTACCCATTCCAGATTCTCCGCGTAACTTCCGACATGAGCGATCACAAACGTCGTTTCCGGATGACTGCGTACCGTATTCTCTTGCATTTCCATAAGTTCTTCAAAACTCATATACTTTTCATGATCTGAAAAATCCCATTCCGGACAGACATCAAGCTCTTCCCATCGTTCATTTTTTTCACTTTTCGGAGTAAAAAACGCCGCCGGATCAGCTACATGCATCAGCACCGGAATGTGCAGTTTCGCCGCCGTATCATAGATGATATCAAAACGAGGATCATCTGTACGGATCGGCCTGCCGTATTTATCCCGCTCCCACAGCGAAAGATCTTTCCATAATTTGATCCCCCGGCATCCGCGCATACAGGAATCTTCTATTACCTTTTTCGTTTTATCGCAAAAATCAGGATCATCATACGCAGAAAAATCAAGCTGCATAAAATTAAAAAACATTTCCTCGAATCCTTCTTGTTTCTTTTGCATCTTTTCCAGATCTTTTCCGAAATATCCATCCATATTCACAGCGCATACAACGCCGGCATCTTGCAGTTCCCGGACATATTCCTTCGTGTCATACTTTGTTTCATACGATTCGCCCAACAGCATTTTTCCCATATGCATATGGAAATCTATCACCGGATATGCCGGTTTTTCAATTTCTGTTTTTTTCAGCACTGCGGCGCAGACAGGATCAAATTTTTCCAATTCCATACAGAATCACCCCTTCTGATTCTCTTTTTTATGTTTTCCTCTTTTTATGTTCTTAGCATTTACATTTTATCTTTATACTTCTTGCTTTTTTAACTTTTTCTTTTCCACATTTTTCGTTATTTCATTCCGGTCATCGTAATTCCTTTGATGACCTGCTTCTGGAATATAATAAATACGATCGACGCAGGAATCATAATAAGGGAAGCGGCAGCCATCGTCGCCGAAAGATCCGATAAATGCTGAGTTGAAAAATACGACATTGCAAGAGGCAGAGTCATATTTTCCGAGCTGTTCAAATAGATCAACGGCGTCTGGTAATCATTCCACAATCCTAAAAAGGTAAAGATCGTCAGACTTCCGAGCGCCGGGCGGATTCCCGGAAGCACGATCTTTCGATAGATCGTAAACGGCCCCGCATTATCAAGCATCGCACACTCGAAAAGTTCCTTCGGCATATCGTCGATAAACTGTTTGCACAGGAAAATTCCAAATGCATTTACAAACGTAGGCACAACAAGAGAAATGATCTTATCATACCATCCCAGTTTTGATATAAGCAAAAAGTTCGGGATCATCATTGCCGCCGTCGGCATCATCATTGTGATCAATATTACATAAAACAAAAATTTGTTCAGTTTGAATTTATATTTCGACAGCACAAATCCGATCAAAGAGCTCGTAAACAAAACGACAAGCGTATCAATAACCGTTACAAAAAGCGAATTTCCCATCCATCTGAAAAACGGCGAATCTGTAATCACTTTCACATATCCGTCAAGCGTAAACTGCTTCGGCAGCATATTCGTAGGCTCCAGCAAAATCTCTTTCGTAGATTTAAAGGAATTGGAAAGCATCCAAAAATACGGCGCAAGAAACACGATCGCTGCCAAAAACAAAATCACGAATGAAATAATCCTTAGTTTTCTGTTCTTTTTGTCTTTTAACATTTTCATAATATGCCTCCTAATACTCCCAGTCTACCGCGCTCTTCTTCTGCTCGATCAATGACAGTGTCATAATAATGACAAAGAGAACAAGCGACACAGCCGATGCATATCCCATGTCTTTATACTCAAACGCCATCTTGTAAATATATCTTGAAAGAACAAGTCCTGAATTCTGAGGGCCGTCTTTCAAAATGAGCACTGCAAACTGCGCAAACATCTGAAAATGTGAGATCAACGTCTGTACAATGACAAACTGAAAGCTTCTTCCGAGCAAAGGCCATGTAATCTTGCGGAATTTTACCCATTCGCTCGCTCCGTCCAGATCTGCCGCCTCATACACATAAGAAGGAATTCCGTCAATACCTGCCGAAAACAGGATCACGTTATAACCGACGTCTACCCAGATCGTATAAATAATAAGTGAGATCATCACTACTTTCGGATCTCCGAGCCAGTTGATCGAGTCGATCCCGATCTTGTTCAGAGCCACGTTCAGAAATCCTGTTGTCGTCGGGAAGATAGAACGGGCAAATACAACGGATGTTGCAACCATAGGCGCAATACACGGCAGGAAAAATACCATACGGAAAAAACTTCTCACCTTATTTGATTTAAACCATGAGATCATCTGCGCCACAACGAGCGCGATGCCGATATTCAAAGTAACCGTGATGAGCACGAATAACAGCGTATTTAAAAGCGCCTTACGAAAATCCGCGTCTTGAACAAGCCTTACAAAGTTTTCCAGTCCTATAAATTTATTGTCTGAACTGAGTGGATTATAGTTAAAGAAAGAAATCACAAGACCTATCACGATCGGGATAACGATAAATACAAACATATGCAGCATAGCCGGTACCATGACCGTCCCTACAAATTTTTTATTTTTCATGACGCACCCCCTTGTGAGTCAGACTGCCGTTTTACGGCAGTCTTTTTATTTTATTCCAGTATTCCATTCAGTTTCGTATTCATATCTTCCATCGCCTCGTCCAACGATCCGTATTCCCCGGAACAATAGGAAACAAACGTATTGTTGATTGTTTCTTTCAGACGATCCGTGTTAAAGTTTCCGATAAACTGTCCCTGATCGAGAATTCCTACAAGAACGTCCGCGTCGGAACTTCTTTTTTGTACTCTTCGCTCTGAGCCAGACTTTTCTTTGCCGGAATCTGTGTGCAGCGTATGTTATGCTCTAACATAACATCATCCTGATACAGATATTCAAGGAATTTCAAAGCGATTTCCTGTTCTTTACAACTGGAACTTACCGCCAGCGACCATCCGTTTTCCGAAGCAAATTTCTGATTGTTTCCATACTGCGGCATAGCTGCATAATCAAAATCCGTGCCGAGTTTTAATCCGAATGACTGTTCTCCTTCGGAGATCGTCCACGGTCCGCGCGGTACGATCATGTTGCGTCCGGCATATAACTGCTGATAACCTTCCATATCCGCTCCGCCTGTCAGTCCTTCAAGATCTGTAACTTTATCTTCTGTTACCATTGTCGCAAGTTCATTAAACGCTGTCTTAGCCGCATCTGTCGTCACGTCGAATTTTCCGTCCGCCGTCATTAATCCGCATCCTGCTGAAGGATAAAGGCAAGGAAATAATATGGCACAGAATCCCAGTTCACAAAATCAAAACCTTTGCACTGGAAAATATTGCCGTCGTGCTCTGTTCCTTCGATTGCCGTTTTACGAAGTTCTTCCCATGTTTTCGGAACAGTAAGCCCCTTCGCCTTGAGCAATGTATCGTTCACAAGCATTCCGCCGTACTCGATATTATATTCCAACGGGATACCATACATTTTATCCTCATACTCAAGTGCTCCGTATGTCGGCTCGTAATTTTCTTCTCTCACTTTTTCTGCCATTTCCTCCGGCAGTTCCATCAATGTTCCGTAAGGAGTAAAATCTAATGCCCAGCCTCCCCACAATTCATAAATATCCGCTCCGCCTTCACCATCGATCAAAGCGGTCTGTACTTTTGATTCAAACTCATCATATGGGAACGTCTCAAGTTTAATCCGAACGCCTTCATTTTCCGATTCAAACTCTTTGATCGCATCTTTATATGCCGCATTCCACGGCTCATTGATATGTGTCCACATTGTCAGTGTAACGTCGTCTTTTCCTGCTTTATTTTCTCCGCCGCCTGAACATCCTGCCGCTGAAAATACCATGAGCCCACATAATATTAAACTAACGATTCTCTTTTTCATGAAGCACCTCCATATTTATCTTTAACGACTTAAAGTAACTCAAATACTCTGCATTTTTATCAAGCATCTCCTGAACCATGTTCAGGATTTCATCCATGCTGCAGACCGCGCTTGTAAGCGGATCATACAAAACAGCCTGGAATACAAGGTTCGGATCGCCTTCAATGGCAGCTTTCACGGCAAGGTCTTCGATCAGCGCCGAATTATTTACAAGCACTGCCAGATGATCCGGAAGCGTGATCTGTTTGATCGGAACGATTCCCGCTTCTGTTGCGACTGTCGGAACTTCCACACATACGCCTTGTTTCACATTTGTAATATAACCATGGTTTTTCAGGTTTCCGTTAAAGAAGTAAGGTGTGTGATCGCCGAACACTGCGTTGAAAATATTGGAAGCGTATTCCTCTCCTCTTTCAAGATCGACTTCTCCGTTTTCAAGCCAGTCCGTATATTCCTTTTCCCATGTATCTTCCCGTCCTAAATACTCATCCAGTATAAATCCGTACGCTCCCGGATTCCATCCTGTTCCGTGAGTACAATATTTTTCGATCAGATCGGGACGTTTTCTAAACCATGCCACATATTCCGAATTATGTCCCGACGATTCTGTATTAAAATATCCAAGTTTCTTGAACATTTCGATTCTGACAGGTTCTTCAGCCGCCACTTCTTCTCTTTCGATTGCTTTATAAAGATCCGGATAAGCATCTTTTCCATCCACTTCAAAATCAAGATAAAACGCCTGATGATTGATTCCTGCACATGTATAACGAACCTGCTTTTCTTCTGCTCCGATCCATTTTGCAAGCATTTCCGCCGTTCCCTGAACACTGTGACATAATCCTGTAATATTCATGTCAGACATCGACTGCAGATAACTTACGAGCATTGCCATCGGATTCGTATAATTGAGAACTACCGCGTTCGGACATACCTCTTCACAGTCTCTTATAATATCGAGAAGCACCGGAGCCGTTCTCAAAAAACGGAAAATACCGGACGGGCCACGCGTATCTCCTACACAAATATCTACATTATATTTCTTCGGAATCTCGATATCATGACGCCATACTTCCACACCTCCCTGCAAAATCGTGATAGAACGCCATCCGCATCTTTCAATGCTTCTTTCCGGTCCTGCGTTCCTTTTACTACTGCCGGATATTTTCCGGCATCTACGATTTTCTGTACTCCTTTTACCGCATATTCAAGACGTTTCGGATCAATGTCCATCAACATAAGTTCCGCATCCCGAAATGCCTCGAACGTAAGAATGTCTCTTACAAGATCTTTTGTAAAATCCAAAGATCCTGCTCCTATAAATGTAAATTTTTTCATGTTGCACCTCCGTTTACTAAACAATCTGTCTTTGTTTATCTAGATAATAATATTTGTTTTATTTATTTTCAAGTAATTTTAACAAATTATTTTATTTTTGTCTGGTTTTTATAGTTATTTTAACCTATTTTGTTTACTAAACTTTATTTTTTGTTGATAATTTACATAAAATTTAGGTTTACATTCTCTATTTTTTGTGATACTATGTTTACTAAACAAGGAGGGATATTATGGCTACAATTAGAGAAGTCGCAAAAGCGGCAAACGTTTCCATTACTACTGTTTCCAAAATTCTTTCTAACGATCCCGATTTTCGGGCAAGTCAGGAAACAAGAGAACGCGTTCTGAAAACAGCAGAGGAACTTCATTATCAGTATACAGGAAAAAAAAGTCAGCTCCACATCGGCTGCATCATGTCTCTTACTTATAGTTACTCCGATCCTTATTTCAATGATATTCTGGGAGGGATTCAATCTTACTGCGCATCTCACAATGCGTTTATTTCCCTGATCGTAAGCTATTCCCAGCTGCATAATATGACTCCCGGACTCAAAAAGCAGCTTTCGGAACTGGACGGACTGATCATTACGGAAATTCCGCCCGAAACTCTTGATTTATTACAACGCTCAATAAAAAAATCGTATTTGTCGACAACTATATTGACGGATACTGCAATATAGGATACAACACCGTATATGCAAACCAACTGATCTTCGACCACATTATCAAATGCGGTTACAAAAAGATCGCCTACATCGGCGGCGCTTCCAACTCATCCGCCCCATCCGACTTCGACTCCTGCTGCCGCATGATGATCTTCCGTGAAACGCTTCGGGCAAATAATATTCCTTACGATCCCGAACTGATCTATAACTGCGACTGGGATTCAAAAGTATGTGCGGCACAGGTAAAGGAACTGCTCTCAAAGCATCCCGAAACCGAAGTGATCTTCGCCGGTTCGGATTCTCTGGCAAGCGCCATCCTTTCTCAGCTTAAAAAGCTGAACTTAAAATGTCCTCAGGACATCGGTGTCGTCGGCTTTAATGACATCTCCCTTTCCAAGAATTTTTCGCCTGCCCTGACAACCGTCCGGCTTCCTTCTGCCGAAATGGGAAAACTGGCGGCAGAAGTGTTGATTCGTCAGATCAAAAGCAACTCCGTATTAAAACAGCAGATCCTTCTCCCTGTAGAATTAAAAGTACGGGAGTCCACTCGAAAAATCCGATAAAAACTATCCAAAACGCCAAAAGTGCAGTTTCCTTTCCACTTCCCGGAAACCGCACTTTTTCTTTTTATATCTTCCATCGCCGAAAGAGCCAAAAGGCAGAACCGTTTCTCGGTTCTGCCTTTTTTTAACCAACTTTCAATTTAAACTTCTGAATCTCTTTTTCACTGGATACACGCTCGATCATAGCGCCGAGCCCTCTAAGTTTCTCTTCAAACCGCTCATATCCTCTCTGAATATAAACGATATCATCCACGATCGTAATGCCTTCCGCCGCAAGACCCGCAATGCAAAGCGCTGCTCCCGCGCGAAGATCCGGCGCGCTCACACGAGCAGCCGAAAACCGCTCAACGCCTTCAATCGTCGCAGAATTGCCTTCCACTTTTACCTGTGCTCCCATACGGGCCAGTTCACCGAGATATTTGAAACGATTCTCAAAAATACTTTCCGTGATCGTACTCGTTCCTTTTGCCAAAGCGAGCGCCACCCCGATCTGAGGCTGCATATCCGTCGGATATCCCGGATACGGAAGCGTCTTCACCTGGGTACACCTCAGACGCTTCTTTGCAACAACGCGAACCGCATCGTCAAACTCTTCCACTTCGCATCCGATATCCACTAATTTAGAGATCGTCGCATCAAGATGCTTCGGAATTACGTTCAATACCGTTACGTCTCCTTTTGTCGCCGCAGCCGCAAACATAAATGTTCCCGCTTCGATCTGATCCGGTATGATGGAATACTCCGTCTTATGAAGCGATCTCACGCCGCGAATCTTGATCACGTCAGTACCTGCGCCTCTGATATTCGCGCCCATGCTGTTTAAAAAGTTTGCCACATCAACAACATGCGGCTCTTTCGCCACGTTTTCCATGATCGTACATAGCAGCCGCCATCATCACATTGATCGTTGCCCCGACTGTCACAACATCAAAATACAAATGCGTTCCACGAAGTTTCTCCGCCTCTGCGACAATCTTGCCGTGTTCAATATCAACGTCCGCTCCAAGAGCCCGAAATCCTTTCAAATGCTGATCGATCGGTCTGCTTCCGATATTGCATCCTCCCGGCAGCGCGACTTCCGCCCTTTTATATTTCCCGAGAAGAGCTCCCAGCAAATAGTAAGACGCTCTGATCTTCTTAATGTAATCATACTCTATATTAAAATCGCCGATCGTACTTCCGTTGATCTTTACTGTATGACGATCGATCCTCTGCACCATCGCGCCGATTCCCTCGATCGCTTCCAACATCACATTCACATCATTCACATCAGGAAGATTATCGATCTGAACAGTCTCATCCGTCATGATTGCAGCCGCCAAAATTGCAAGCGCCGCATTTTTCGCGCCGCCGATCTCCACTTCTCCGACAAGCGGATTTCCGCCTTTTATGATATATTGTTCCATATCACACCTCTGTTTAGATTTTATTATCATACTTGTACTTTCCCGTACGTTTTTTCTATATCTCTTTTCTATCTTATATTCTTTATAATATCTTTTCAGTCTGCCGTTTTTATTCTACCACATATCCGGCTTTTTTTAAATCCCAACTTTTGTCAACGTATCATTCTAGTGTTGTTCACTGTACATTGTCAAGTTTTTTTACTTCTTCCAGGACATTTTCTATCGTATCTTCGATCTCGCATCCGTCTTCACAGATCGTAATATCCGCATATTTTTCAAAGAACTTCACGCGCTCTTCATAAAGCTGCCGAAACGTCTGTCCGTCGCGCAGAACAACTCCGCGCTTTTTCGGATTGCGGATTCTCTTTTTTATTGTCTGATAAGACGCTTTCAAATATACGACCGTTCCGATATTTTTATAATGTTTCATCGCCTCTTCGCAATAAATCACACTTCCGCCCGGGGAAATGACCGCGTTTTCCGCATCGACGTCTGCATTCACCCTGTTTTCGATCTCAATAAACCCATCTTCTCCCACTTCGGCTATAATCTCACACAAAAGTTTCTTCTCCTGCTCCTGGATCAACAGATCTGTATCGATAAACTGCATTCCGAGACGCTTCGCCACAACGATGCCGACCGTACTCTTTCCTACTGCGGGCATCCCTATAAAAATCAAATTTTTTTTCATATGTATTCTCCGCCTTATTTTATTCCCCACCTAATATACATTACTATATCTTATTTATTTTATCACATTTCATCTTAATAGTAAATCAAGAGAGCTTCTTTGAAAATTTCTGTAAAATATACATAAAATTCAAGCAAATATTTCATGTAATTTTCAACTAAAACATATTTTTTGCCAAACAGTTCCGCTTCGCCTCACAAAACTTGCATAAAACAGTTCCGCTTATTTAAAAAATCTGCGACAACATCTTCTGTGGTCACAACGGCGTTTGTATAACTCCTGAAACAGCATTACCTCCACAAGATCCCTCAGATTCTCCATAGTTATTGCTTCATCTTCGGATAAATCTTCCTCCTTCTCATCCTCTTCCCGGCAAATATGTTCATGCCGTCTGATATTGTCACACACCCGCGTGCACATCAGCTTCAACTGCAGTTTATCAGGATATGCGTCGTACACCATACTGTTTTCGTATTCCATACGGTCGCATTCTTCTTCTACATACGGAAGAATCCGTTTCGGAATCTTCGGATACATACTTTTCAAATATTCAAGATCCATTCTCTCGATCCGCTCGTCATCAAAAGAAAAGGGCATCGGATAAGCCATATAATAAGGCAGTTTTTCGTTCATCGCACTCACTCCCGAACTGATATTATATGTGTACTATATGTTCATTCCCCGAAAATGTGACTGCCAAAAACGCGCCGCTTCCTATACGGCAAACAGCCCGCTTTACAGTGCGGCAACTGTCTGCCTTCCCGCAAAACGGACTGTTCTTTTCTATATGCTGTGTTTAATCGCTCTCACGCAAAATCCTCTGCACTTCAAGCCGCGTCTCCCCGACTCCGATAATATCGTCTCTTTGGATCTCCATCGGCCGGTCGATACGGACACCGTTTAAATATGTACCGTTTCTCGAATCCTCGTCTTTTACATATAATTTGTCATTCTTATGTATGATTACACAATGAAGCTTGGAGATCCTTCCGTCAGAAGTGAGCGGAAGATATCTCTCATACATGCTTCCGTCCTTTCCTCTCCGATCCCTACGCTGTCGCAAAATGTAAAGCTATATTTTTCCCAACTGTCAATATCTTCCAGAATGATCTTCCAGCGGCGTTTCTTACGTTTCGGGCGCTGATCCTTTGCATACGCTTGCGCCTCTCGTTCTCGTTTTGAACGCGTGCGGACTTCCGCCTCATACTCATCTTCATATTCATCCCGACGTTTTTTTCTTCCTCTTCCTTCTGCCCGCGCCAACTCCGCTTTGCTCTGTTTGATTC
>ERZ860023.1171-NODE-1171-length-11206-cov-1.475204_pt1 | contig 11206 bp, 9 predicted proteins | sample MGYA00509983_ERZ860023 | MGnify/ENA primary metagenome ERZ860023 (study PRJEB30046, sample SAMN00715180) | human gut metagenome | study: EMG produced TPA metagenomics assembly of the A metagenome-wide association study of gut microbiota in type 2...
ACGTAGACAATGAAGACGATTTTTTTGATCATCTTTATAAGATGTTCTCTATTAAACGTGTATTTGCTGCAAGGATGATAAATTCAAAGGGAAATGGACGTGGTGCTATTTCTGAAATAATGATTTCAAATGTTGCTAATGCTTACTGATATGAGAGACTTTGATGCTTGGCTTGCTGGTTTCAGACCATCTATTGCCGATTATAAATATTATGTTGATTTTGATAAGGTATTTAATAATGTGGAAGCTATTAAAATTCCACTCAATATCTTAAATGCGCTTATTGGCTCCAAGAATATCGAGGATGAATTCAGGAATATTTTGGTACAATATCCAGAAACATTAAAATGTATCCCTATTCTTTTAGCTAAGCGTGAGCTTGATATTATGGCTATGGATGAAGAAGGACAGATTGACTTTCATTTTGACAAGCCAAATTGCACAAATGAAGATTACGTGAAATTCATGCGGAAGACTGGTCTTTTTGATTTGATGGAGAATCATATTGTCAACAATCTTGTGGATTACGTGACAGGTATAGAAACTGGTCTTGACTCGAACGGACGTAAGAACCGTGGTGGTCATTTAATGGAAAATCTTGTAGAGGGTTTTCTTTGTAAAGCAGGACTTGTAAAAGGAGAAACCTATTTCAAGGAAATGTATATCCATGAGATTGAGGCTAAATGGGGAATAGATTTGTCTTCTATTTCCAATAATGGTCGTGCGGAAAAAAGATTTGATTTTGTTGTAAAAGGAAAGAACACTGTTTATGGCATAGAAACAAACTTTTATACAAGCAGTGGGTCCAAGTTAAATGAAACGGCACGTAGTTACAAAACTATTACCATGGAAACCAAAGATTTGGGATATTTCAAATTTGTTTGGTTTACCGATGGTTGCGGTTGGCGCAGTGCAAAGAATAACCTAAAAGAAACGTTTGATGTATTGGACCACTTGTATAACATTGCGGATCTTGAGAACGATATTATTTCTAAAAAACTAAAATGAGGAGTAAGAATTATGCCAAATCAAAATATTTCAATGACATGTAATGTACAAGAACCGCTATGTGTAATTCCAATTAATGGCACATATATTTTAGGAATATACAAAGGGACATTGTCTGATTTTGATATTCTGCTAAGATATCGTCAGAAAGAAGGTGAAAGATGGAGTCGCATCCGTACTCCTAAACATATTCATTGGGCTGTAGATATGTTGATTAAACATTATAGTGAACCCCATGAAACGGACCTATTGCTAAGTAGTTTACTTGAACAATGGAGTCGGACAGCTCCTTTAAAATCTAAAAAAGAACAGGAACTTTTATTGTCCCCGGAGAATTTGTTGGCTGAAGTAAATAATGAAGCCCAGAAATACAGCAAATTAGCTGGAAAAGGTGAATATAGTGTTAAATTCTTGATATTGATTGCGAAACTATTAATGGTTCAAGAAAAGACCAATAGACATGACGCTTATATGTTCAAGAATCTCTTGGAAAGGATAAAGGAACATAGAAATATTTTTGAAATTGTGTCAACAGCAACATTTCATTGATGTTAACTCCATACTATAGATCGGTAAATAGGGATTTTACCCTTTTGAAAGGAGATTGTATTGAACTACTTAATTCTTTTGAGTTTAAGTTTGATATGATTTTCGCAGATCCGCCATATCATTTATCAAACGGAGGAATAAGCGTTCAAAGCGGTAAAATGGTTTCTGTCAATAAAGGTGCTTGGGATAAGTCTAACGGATATGAGGAAGATTACCTTTTTGACAAATCATGGATTGCCACCTGTCGGGATAAATTAAAAAGCAATGGAACGATTTGGATAAGTGGTACTTATCATAATATTTTCTCAGTAGCCCGATGCTTGACGGAATTAGACTTCAAGATATTGAACTGTATTACTGGGAGAAAACAAATCCGCCACCAAATTTGTCACGCAAGTATTTCACTCACTCGGCTGAATACATTCTTTGGGCGCGTAAAGAGCAAAAAGTACCCCATTATTTTAATTATGAACTAATGAAAATAATTAATGGTGGTACTCAAATGCGTGATGTGTGGCGATTGCCAGCTATTGCTCCATGGGAAAAATCGTGCGGGAAGCATCCTACGCAAAAACCATTGTGTGTGCTTTCTCGTATCGTTCAGGCTTCGACCCTTTCTGGGGCATGGATTTTAGACCCATTTACAGGTAGCAGTACAACTGGCATCGCGGCAAGTCTATTGGGACGTCGATTCCTTGGCATAGATCAAAATGATGAATTCTTGGAACTAAGTAAGGCCCGCCGAGAAGAAATCAACGATATCTCAAAACGCACTTTGTATTTGGAGAAGCTTCAAAAGCAGGCACAGCTATTTGAAGATAATGAAATTCAAGTCCTTAATGAGCCTTGTTCGGAATATGGACAGGATTTGCCATTTTAGTTCAATATATTTGCGCTAATTAATAGAAATAATTTACTATGACCAATAATCAGATATTACTCAAAGAAATCATTAAACAAGAGTGTCAAAACTCGAGTGAGTATAACAACGAGAATTCATATTTTGAATTTTTTGCAGCCAATCAGGTATTGAAAGATTATGAATTTAGTAATGAAGAAATTGAAAACGGCATTATAGGGGGATCGAATGATGGTGGATGCGATGCAGCTTATATATTTCTCAATGATGAAATTATTGCTCCTGATCAACTTGTAAATTTAACTTGTCCCAAAGGGGCTCAATTGGAATTTGCTATTTTTCAATCCAAAAACACCACTGGTTTTGGAGAGGATGCAATAATGAAATGGAAAACAATTTCAGAAAACCTTTTGGATATGTCACATGATGTGGACCAATACAAAGATAGATATTGTGAAGGAGTATGTGAGATATTTATGCTTTTTAGAGATGCCATAACAAAATTGATTACTAAACAGCCCAAAGTATGTTTTCATTATTATTATGTAACATTGGGGGTGGATGTGCATCCTAATGTTGTTGCACAAATGGAAGAACTTAAATGTGTTGTTAATAAATTATATCCCAATGCTTTAGTTAAAGCTGATTTGATTGGTGCGAATGAACTTGTCACATTATATAATAGTGAGCCTGATGTAAATATATGTGTTGACTTAGCAGATCAAGCCATAACATTGGGAAAGACAAATGAATATGTCGCTTTGATAAATTTATCTCAATATTACACATTTATAACAGATTCTTCTAAAAAACTAAGAAAGGGAATATTTGAGTCAAATGTTCGGGATTATCAAGGATATAATTCTGTCAATTCATGTATTGCTGATACTTTAAAAAATAAGCAGAATGAAGATTTCTGGTGGTTAAATAATGGCATTACTATATTATCAGATAAGATTACACTGGTGACAAGTAAAAAATTATCAGTAGATAATCCTGAAATTGTAAATGGTCTTCAAACCTCTCATGAAATCTATAATTATTTTTCGGAAAATCCGACAAGATTATCTGAAGAAGATCGAAACATCCTAGTGCGATTTATTGTGCCTGTGTCAGAAGAAGTGCGTGATGATATTATTTTTGCGACAAACAATCAAACTAATATTCCAAAGTCATCACTTAGAGTTACAGACCCAATACATTTACAAATTGAGATGTATTGTAAGTCACGAGGTTTATATTATGATAGAAGGAAGAATTATTATAAGAATCAGAAAAAGAATAGCGGTGAAATTATAAGTGTTTCTTTTTTAGCTCAATGCCTTATTAGCATATTATTAAGAAAGCCTGATTTCGCAAGATCTCGTCCTTCAACATTATTAACTGATGATGAAACTTATAGCAAGTTGTATTCAGAGAAATATAGCCTTGAAGTATATTATAAAGTTGGAAAGATTGGTAAAATGATCCAAAACTATTTGCGAAAACTTCCAAATTGGACAACGGCAGAAAAGAGTGATATATTGTTTTATTTGCTTTATGCGTTATGTGCAAAAATCTTGAATAAGACTAATATAGGAATACAGGATGTAATAAATTTAGATATATCTGTGTTTACTGAACAAAAAATAAACGAGATTAATGAGTTGATTTATAATAGATACAAAGAATTGGGTGGAAATGGTCGCGTTGCTAAAAGCTCAACTTTTGTGGATGAGATTGATATTTTATTAGGACTTTAATTGTTTGTCTAACTTCTTATTCCATCGCCTCAGACCGTCTTAGACGGTGTGGTTTGTTTGTACAAATTTTATAGATTATTGCATAATATACTGATAATCAATATAGATAAATTCCTTCAACGAGGACGAATACTAAGCCGCAGAATCAGCACAATAAACTCACAATCAAACGATTGGCAAGCCTAAAATAAACTTGTCAATCGTTTTTTATGCATTCTAACCCAAATCAGAGCATACTGCCTTTGCAAGGGTTAAGATATAATGGTATGATCATGACAAACAAACTTGTTGGTAGAGAGCGAGAGTGTCAAGAACCCCGCAGAGCGATGGAGTCGGATCGTTCAGAATTTGTTATAGTATATAGACGGCGAAGAGTGGGTAAGACTTTTCTTGTTGACCAATACTATCACGGACAATATGACTTTACATTTGTTGGATGGCATAATCTATCACGCCAGAGGCAACTACGAGTTTTGCGCGTGCATTGAAAAAGTTCTCATTGGTCATCACCTTTGTTACCACCTATGGCGTAGCAGATGGCGCACATCATAGTTTGGCACATAGAGAAGTTACAATGGAGCAGCCTTTCAAATAAGGAATATCCTTTCATGGTCATTCTCTACGAAATAAAACAATCGAAAAGGTTGACACGGCAATAATGCCCGCAAGTCTACCGGCATCAGTGTGTTTGTTAAGGAGTGGAACGACAAAGGGCATGGTGGAATCGGCGAGATACGCACCACAGACTACAAATACTACAACAATGCCTTGCACAAGCGTATCGAAGACATTGACATGAAGAGAAGAACATAAAATATCTGAGACAAGAACAGCTCGAAGAATTGGTGGCTGCTTATGATGCTGTAGAACAACCCAGACCGAAATTAGTTTCTTGGAATGCGTATGGTGAATGTAATCACATAAACTGAAATGGGAACATATTTACCAGCGATATTATACTAATTTTCAAACAAAAAGCACTACCTTTGCTTTCGAATTTTGTCACAAGTGACATTATTTGGAAGTATATGATAGTAAGCAGAAGTAAATACATCGACCAATTAGTACGTTCAAAAGGGAATGGACTGATTAAAATAGTCACTGGACTACGCCGTTCTGGTAAGTCTTTCCTACTAAAGAAACTCTTTCGCCAGCATTTGCTTAATGAGAGAGTTGCAGAAGACCATATCATAATCATTGATATGGAAAATCGTAAGAACAAGAACTTTAAAGACCCAGACTTTTTGCTTGATTGGGTTGAAAAAGAAATGAAGGACGCTCTACTTATTATATAATCATTGATGAAGTACAGGAAATCAGTGACTTTGTGGAGGTTCTTTCAACACTATCGGTGACAGAAGGAGCGGATGTATATGTCACTGGCTCAAACTCTCGCTTTCTTTCGTCAGATGTGGTTACGGAATTCCGTGGCAGAGGTGATGAAATTCATATTTGGCCTTTGTCGTTTGCGGAGTTTATATCTGTTTATGAAGGTTCAAAGGAAGAAGGATGGGCTGAATATCTGATGTTTGGAGGTCTACCACAACTTCTCACACAAGTTGGTGACGACAAGAAAGCAGACTTTTTGCGTCGTCTGTATCGCACCGTGTACCTTAGAGACATATACGAGAGAAATCCTATAGAAATGAAAGCAGAGTTTGAAGAACTCTCAAAGATAGTGGCATCAAGTATCGGTGCACCAGTTAATGCGCAGAATATAGCAAATACATTCAAGTCTGTCAGTAAGGCACAAGGTCTCAGTGTTAAGACCATTTCCACGTATTTGGGATATATGCAAGACTCATTCTTGATAGAGAAGTCTGAACGGTATGACATCAAAGGGAGAAAGTATATTGGTGCTCTTTGCAAATACTATTATCAAGACATAGGTTTACGCAATGCGATTCTTTCATTCCGCCAAAACGAGACAACGCATATTATGGAGAATGTCATTTACAATGAAATGCGTATGCGCGGCTGGCTTGTTGATGTTGGCAATATCTTTCATCGTGTCAGAAATGAGGCAGGCAAGCAGCAACGTGTAACACTTGAAGTAGATTTTGTCTGTAACAAGGGGAGTGAGCGTATCTATATTCAGTCTGCCTACAAAATGCCAGATGTGGAAAAGATGGAACAAGAGAAACGTTCTCTGAAACTTGTAGATGATTCTTTCCGAAAGATAATAGTGGTGGGGGAACATACAAAAACATGGAGTGACGAGAAGGGTATACAGATAGTCAGCATTTATGACTTCCTATTGACCCCATCATTTACAGAGTAGAGTATAGCATTGTCTTTATGGGCTGTAACAGGGTCACAGTTTTGCTTTTTACGGTCTTTCACTACGAAATAAAATGATCGAAAAGGCTGACGCAACGGTATAATAACTTGAAACTCATTACGCCTTGTCCCTCATCAACGAGGACGAATACTAAAAAGCCCACAAGCTGACTCGCTCAGCTTCAAGCATCGAATATAAGCGGCATAGGAATTCCTATACCGCTTTTTTCAGTCACAAAAATATGCGTAAAACGCTTGTCAATATGAATATAAATCTATACATTTGCCTTATAACTGTGGCTTTTTGCCATGCAATCATTGCAACTATCATATTAATTAACCAATAAACCATCTTTACTATGGCAAATCTATTAGACGAAACTCAGGGACCAATCAATGACAACGGACGCGACATCCATGTCATAGACCGCCAACTCCCGGTGACAATCACATTCAAATCAACTCTATTTGAAATTGCCCTATGGGTGACAATCCCGGTTCTGACATTACTTTATGTGTCCTTTATGGGCAACAAGCTCGAATCGCCGGAAATGGTGGCTCTGATTGGCTGCGTGTGCGGCATATTGCCGGGAGTGATATTCATCTTTATGAAAATTTCCGCACGCAACTACTTCCAGCAACTCGAACAGCGCATCCAAGCCGAAGCGTCAAACATCGACAACTACCTCGAACAGCGGGTGCAGATACTTCAGAATGTTGTAGGAATTGTGGACCGCGCCGTAGACCTTGACAAGGACGTGATGAAGGCTGTGGCTGCATTGCGCGGAGGGAAAATCAACGACGCCAACCGCAGCGACGTAAACAGCCAGCTGAATATGGCTTGCGGACGGCTGTTTCCTCAAGTTGAAGCCTATCCCGAACTGAAAGCCCACCAGGCGATAGCCGACGCCATGCAGCAGAACAGCTATCTGCAGCGTGAAATCACGGCTGCCCGTACGGTATACAACAGCAGGGTGACCCAATGGAACACCGACATCTTCGCTTGGCCTACCAAGATGATTGTCGCAGCCCGTCAAGGCTACACGACAAGAATCCCGTTTACCGCCTCTGCCGAGACCCGCGAGATGGCTCGCAGCAAATTCTTTTAATCGACGGTGATGACAGACGACATCTATGACCCGCTCGATGAATATGTCAACACGTTTCAGCCCCGCTTCGAGCAGGTAGCGAAAGACACATTCGCCCAACTGGCGAAGGAAGCCCAGGTAGACGTTGACGCCAACCGACAGACGTGCCGTTTGCTGTACGACGCAGAGAAGTCGCTCGGCGCGGTGAAATCACGCATCGGCTGGACAACGTTCTTATGCGTCATTCTTTGGTGCTGCGCAGCCATAGGAATTTTTGCAATCTGCAAAGATTACGGCACGATGAGCCCGGCAATCGCCACCGCTGTATTGTTGTCGGTATTGGCTGCTGTCATCTTGCTCTTATCCGTGATTCATCCACGCCTCAAAAGGCTGAAGGCTGAACGCGGCGACCTGAAGCAGACCATCGCGCAACACAAGGACGAGGCATGGGAGCAGATGGCGCCATTAAATCGCCTGTACGACTGGGATGTGCTGACGCGCATGATGACCGAGACCGTGCCTCGGCTTGAATTCGATCCTTACTTCACCGAGCAACGCCTCGCCGACCTGCATCAGGTATATGGGTGGGACGACACATTCAATGCCGTGCGTTCGGTTGTCTACTCCCATTCCGGCCTTATCAACGGCAATCCGTTCGTGCTTGCCGCACGCGCAAGATGGAGATGGGCACAAAACATATTACGGACATAAAACCATCTATTGGACCACACGCGAATATGGCTCAGACGGCAAGATGAAGACCGAACACCATTCCCAGACCCTCACTGCCAGCGTCACAGCCCCCTATCCCGGATATTACGAGAAGACACGGCTTATCTATGGCAATGTGGCAGCCCCCAACCTCACGTTCTACCGCAAGAAGAACGGGCTTGCCAGTTGCAAAGGGTCGCTGTCATACAGATGGCACAGACGAAAGTTGCACAACAAGGCGCGCAATCTCAGCAAAGGCGACTATGCCATGATGACAAACGAGGATTTCGAAGTGGCGTTCGACACCAGCAACCGCAACGACAACCAGCAGTTTGCCCTGCTCTTCACGCCACTTGCCCAAGCCAATATGCTCAAGTTGCTTCAAGACGATGACGTGGGCTATGGCGACGATTTCGATTTTGTCAAGGACCACATGATAAACACCATCATTCCCGACCACATACAAGCCATCGACCTTGACATGAATCCGCGCCAATATCAACACTTTGACTACGACCAAGCGGAGCACGACTTCCTCGACATCAACGCACGCCTCTTCCGCGCCATATATTTCTCTCTGGCTCCATTGCTCTGCGTGCCGATGTACCAGCAGATAAGGTCGCGACAAGACATTTATGGAAGCCACATGCAGCGCCAAAGCGCATTCTGGGAACACGAGGCTCTTGCAAACTTCTGGGGTCAGGCGTATTTCAAACACCCGCAGTGTGTCACCGACAATATCCTCAAGACCAAGGCCCACAAAGACTCCGACGGCTCGACCACAATCACCGTCTTTGCCCATGGATACCGGACTGAAAAGCGCCTCACCTACATTTCAAAATGGGGCGGCGACGGCAGAACCCATCAAGTGCCTGTGTATTGGGACGAGTATCTTCCTGTTGTAGGTCAAGGAAGCATCAGCATGACTGAAGACAACAGCGCAGATGCCGCCACTTCTCAGAAACAGCGCATAGACCACATCTCAGACGTGCTGAAGAAATCGGGGCTGAACGTGTACCGCAGACATATTGCCTCCAAAGTGCGATAAGAAAGCCTCTGATTTTTGCTCCTGCCCAGGCACAAAGCGGCGCAGCCACAGCCCATAAAAGAGCCGTTCACGCGAGTGCGTGAACGGCTTTTTTATGGAATAAGTACTTTGTCTTACTTTGATTTCTTCGCCATCTTGCGACGCATCATCGAGTAAGCCACCGGAGTTGCGACATAGATTGTCGACAACGTACCGAGGATCACACCGAAGAGCATTGCGAATACGAATCCGCGGATTGTCTCACCACCGAGCAGGAAGATTACGAAGAGCACGAGCACCGTAGTGGTCGATGTCATCACCGTACGTGTCAAAGTCGTGTTGAGCGACTTGTTGATCACGTCGCGGCGGTCCTGCTTAGGATAGAGTCCCACCATTTCACGGATACGGTCGAATACCACCACGGTATCGTTGATTGCGTAACCGATGATTGTAAGGATAGCTGCAATAAACTGCTGGTCGATCTCCATAGAGAATGGGAGCACACCCCAGAGAGCGAGTAGAAGCCGATAATCACAAACGATGTGAATGCCAGCGAAACCAACGCACCCATAGAGAACGAGAAGTCGCGGAAGCGGAGCAGGATGTAGAGTGCAATCGCAACGAGTGAGAGAAGCACTGACCAGACAGCACCGCGGGTCATGTCGTCGGCAATCGACGGTCCGACCATTTCCGAAGAAACCACACCATGGTGCTCATCCTTGACGTTGAAGTTGTCATAGCTCATACCGTTGAGCTCATCTTTCAAACCAGCGTAAAGTTTCTGCATGATTTCCTGGTCCACATTGTCGCTGTTATCGTTGATCTTATAGTTGGTCGACACGCGCACACGGCTATCGTTGTCAACAGTGATTACAGAAACTGAAGCGTCAGGGAACATCGGCATCAGCTTCGTTGTGATGTCGTCGGTCTTGACAGCGTGGTCGAATTGCACCACGTAGTTGCGTCCGCCAGAGAAATCGATACCCTTGTTGATGCCACGCACGAAGAACGAAACAATAATCACTACTGTGATAGCGGCAATCACTGTCCAAGCCTTCTTGGTTTGTCCGAGGAAGTCAACTCTTGTGCCGGTAAGGAAGTTGCGGCTGAATCGTGTTGTAAATGTGTATGTGCGCTCTTTCTTCTTCAACAATGCCTCAAACACAAGGCGAGAGATAAACACTGCTGTGAAGAACGAGCAGATGATGCTTATGAGCAATGTAGTTGCGAAGCCCTTGATCAAACCTGTACCGTAAACCATCAAGATGATAGCCGTGATTACAGAAGTAAGGTTCGAGTCGAAGATAGCCGAGAATGCATTCTTGTAACCGTCGGCGAGAGCGGCTTTCACGTTCTTGCCGGCACGGAGTTCCTCCTTGGTGCGCTCGAAGATAAGCACGTTGGCATCGACAGCCATACCAAGCGAAAGCACGATACCGCAGATACCCGGCAACGTCAACACTGCCTGGAACGAAGCCAGGATTCCGAGAGTGAAGAAGAGGTTGAGCACCAAGCACATGTTGGCCACCATAGCCGGAGCGAATCCGTAGAACGAAATCATATAGATCATCAACAGAATCAATGCAATCACAAACGACCAGATACCAGCCTCAATTGCCTGCTGACCGAGTGACGGACCGATTTCTGTGTGGCTTACGATTGACACGCCAGCCGACATGCCACCACCTGTAAGCACGTTGACCAAGTCGTTTGCCTCCTCAACGGTGAAGTTGCCGGTGATTGAAGAGCGTCCGCCTTCGATTGCTGTGTTAACTGTCGGGAATGAATATACCTGATCATCGAGAACGATTGCCACCTGCTTGCCGATGTTGTCACGGGTCAATTTTGCCCATTTCGAAGCGGCGTCGTTGTTCATAGTCATGCTGATTTCGTAAGAACCGCTGAACTGGTTGAGCTCTGCGCTTGCGTTGTCGATCATGTG
>ERZ860023.1173-NODE-1173-length-11197-cov-2.868157_pt1 | contig 11197 bp, 10 predicted proteins | sample MGYA00509983_ERZ860023 | MGnify/ENA primary metagenome ERZ860023 (study PRJEB30046, sample SAMN00715180) | human gut metagenome | study: EMG produced TPA metagenomics assembly of the A metagenome-wide association study of gut microbiota in type 2...
TGAATTAGAGATAACTTGCCAGCGCACGCCGTCGCCGCCGTCTTCGCCGGGGAGCTGGAAGTCGTCGTGCAGGATCTCCATATAATGGTTCAGCTCCGAGAGGTCTTTCACCTCGTGCTTTGCCAGCGGGCCGTCCCGGTTGGTGAGCAGGCGGTACTCGAACTCCATCACCGGCTCCATTTTCAGGCCCCGGCGGGCGCAGTAGTGGATGTAATGGTCGTCGTCCTCGGCGGCATACCGCAGCAGCGCCAGGTGATAACCCCGGCGCAGCACGAAGTCCAGCGCCTCCATGGAGCCGCCCTCCCGGATGTGGATGCGGAGCTGGTCGGCCCCGGCGGCTTCTTTCAGGAAATCCACCGCCGCATAGGAGGCGTAGGTGGCGTGGGGGATCATCACCCGCAGCTCGGCGCAGCGCTCCCGGGCGTGGTGGGCATCTTCGGTCAGGCGGTCTACCTCTTCCAGCACCCGCGCGGCCTGCTCGATGAACCGCCGCCCCTGCTCGGTGGGAATCATGCCGGTGGACGAGCGCTCAAAGATGCGCAGACCGTATTCCTCTTCCAGATTCTTCAGCGCTTTGCTGACGTTGGGCTGGGCGGCGTAGAGCTGCTTTGCCGCAGCGCTCACCGAGCCCCATTTCTTAATGGCAACGAGATAACGCAGTTCTGTGATGTTCAAAGCTCTTCTCCCCCGGTCAATGCAGATTCACCTTTATTTTATCAGCCCGGCGGCAGGCGTGTCAAGCCGCGGTTGACGCCTCGAAGAGAGGGGCTTATAATAAAGAAAAACGCCCCGGGAGGTGGAAACATGGAGCGTTACCGCGTTGTGCGCATCGAAGAGCAGATGTACGGCTGCGAGGAGCTGCCCGAAGGGGCCGAGGTCTGCTGCGACGTAACGGTAGAGGCAGCGAACGGCACCCGAAAGACCCTGTCCTGCCCCGACGCCGAGCTGACACGGCAGGGCATCGACGAGGGAGATACCGTGCTCTGGGACGGCACGGCCCTGCGCAAAGCCTGAATTTGGAAAAGAGCTGGAAAAGGAGAGGAACATCATGAAAAAAATCGAGACTTCTGCCCTCATCGGCCTGGGTGCGCTGGGCATCCTCTTTGGCCGGAAGATGCCCGGCGTGAAGGTCATTGCGGATGCCCAGCGCATTGCCCGCTACTCGGCCCAGCCGGTGGTCTGCAACGGCAAAGAGTGCCATTTCGACTATGTCACACCGGAGCAGGGCCAGCCGGTCGACCTGGTCCTCGTGGCCGTCAAGGCTACGGTGCTTGAGCAGGCCATCAAGGACATCAAAAAGTTCGTCGGCCCCGACACCATCATCATCAGCGTGCTCAACGGCATTACCAGTGAGAATGACATCGAGGCTGTCTATCCCGGCCACTGCCTGTGGAGCGTCGCCATCGGGATGGACGCTACCCGGGTGGGCCGCAGCCTGACGTTCGGTGCCGAAGGCCGCATCCAGTTCGGCGAGAAGAGCGGCGGGATGACCGGCCGCGTAAAAGCGGTGGACGAGTACCTCACCGCCTGCGGCATCGCCAGCGAGCCCTGCAGTGACATCCTCTTCAAGCAGTGGAGCAAGCTGATGGTCAACGACGGCCTCAATCAGGCGGCCGCTGCTTTTGACCTGCCCTACGGCGGCCTGACCAAGCCCGGCCCGGCCTATGATAAGATGCTCGAGGCCATGCAGGAAGTCATTGATCTGTCGGTGCTGGAGGGCGTCAACCTGCCTGCCGACAACCACAAAGCCTTCCTCGAATCCATGGGCCCCACCTTCAATCCTGACGGAATGCCTAGTATGCGGCAGGACGTCCTCGCCAAGCGCCCCACCGAGGTGGAGCAGTTTGCAGGTGTCGTCCGCCGTCTGGCCCAAAAGCACGGGATGCCCACTCCGGCCAACGATTTCTTCTATGAGAAGATCCGGGAGATCGAGGCCAATTATAATAAATAAGGAGACACCATGCACAGCATTTATTTTGCCCGCCACGGCGAGACGGTCTGGAACGTGGAGAATAAGATCTGCGGCATGACCGACAGCCCCCTCACCGAAAAAGGCCGTCAGCAGGCCCGGGAGCTGGGACAGAAGGTCAAGGAAAGCGGCGTCCACATCGACGAGATATTGTATTCACCCCTGAGCCGCGCCGCCGACACCGCAAAGGCCGTGGCCGAGGCCACCGGCCTGCCCGCCCGCTGTGAGCCCCGTCTGCGGGAGCAGTGCTTTGGCAAATACGAAGGCACGCCCCGGGACGGCGCAGAGTTCCGCATCTCCAAGACCCATTTTGCCGACCGCTACGATGGCGGCGAGAGCATGATGCAGCTGGCCCAGCGCATTTATAATCTGCTGGACGAGCTGCGGCAGGATGAGAACAAGACCTATCTTCTCGTGGCCCACAACGGTATCGCTCGTGTAGTGGAGTCCTATTTCCACGACATGACCAACGAGGAGTACGCCGCCGCCGGCATCAAAAACTGTGAGCTGGTGGAATACCGGTTCGAATAACAGCAAAAAGGCCGTCGGGGGCTTCCCGACGGCCTTTCTTTTCAACAGGATGCTTTGCGATAGTGGAAAACTTTGTCCTTGGTGATGAACATCAGTACCGTGACGCAGAGCGCACCGGCCTCGGCTGCCGTGACGGCCAGCCAGACGCCCTCGATGCCCAGCACGAGGGGCAGGAGGATGAGGGCCAGCAGCTGGAACAGCAAAGTGCGCAGAAAGGAGATGAGCGCACTGGTCACGCCGTCGCCCAGCGCCGTGAAGAAGGAGGAGCCGTAGACGTTGAAGCCCATGAGGAAGAAGTTCAGGGCGTAGACGCGGAAGGCGTGGCTGGTCAGTGCCAGCAGCTCGGCGTCGTAGCCCACAAAGATGCGGGCTACATAGGGGATGACCAGCATGGAGAGGGCGGTCATAACGACGGCGATGACGCCGATGAGGCGGAGACTCTTGGAGTAAAGGTTGTTCAGCTCGGCGTGGTTGCGTGCGCCGTAGTGGTAGCTGACGATGGGGGCGCTGCCGACGGCATAGCCCACGAAGACGGCCACAAACAGGAACGCCGCATACATGATGACGCCATAAGCCGCGACACCGTTTTCGCCCGCGAAGCGGAGGAGCTGGTAATTGTAAAGAATATTGACCAGCGACATGGAAAGATTGGTCATCAGCTCCGAGGAGCCGTTGATGCAGGCGCTGCGGATGACGCCGCCGTTCCACTGGGCGCGGCCCAGATGGATAGAGCTGGTGGAGCGCTTATTGAGGAAGTAGAACACCGGCAGCACGCCGCCCACGGCCTGGCTGATGAAGGTGGCGATGGCTGCGCCCTCCACGCCGCCGTGGAGCATACCCACAAGAACAACGTCCAATACCATGTTGGTAACGCCCGCCGCTACCGTGAAGGCGAAGCCCAGATGGGGCTTTTCGGCGGTGACGAAGAGGCTCTGGAACATATTCTGCAAAATAAAGGTGGGCAGGGACAGCATCAAGATGCGGCCATAACGGACGGCATAGTCCAGCATCTCGCCCTCTGCGCCCAGCAGCGCCGCCGCCGGGCGGACGATGAGAACGCCGACAGCGGAGAGGACGATGCCCAAAATCAGGCCCGTCCAGACAAAGAGACTGAAATAGCGGTCGGCCTTTTCCCGGTCGCCCTCGCCCAGCGTGATGCCCACGATGGCGCAGCCGCCGGTGCCAAGCATGAAGCCCACCGAGCCCACCAGCATCGGCAGGGGCATGATAAGGTTGACCGCTGCAAAAGCCGTTTTGCCCACAAAGTTCGAGACGCACAGGCCGTCCACGACGCCGTAGATGGAGGTGAACAGCATGGTGCCGATACAGGGCAGCACGAACCGCAAAAGGCGGCTGTAATCAAAGTGGTCGGATAACTGTATTTTCTGCTTTGACATGGGTACTCCTTTGACTCAAGATGCAAAAAAGGCCGGATAAGAGACACACAGCACGATGCAGGCCCTTTTCTGCTGTGCGGCTACGGCTGCACAGCCTCCGGGCGAACACTCGCTGCGGCATCTTATCCGGCCTTTCAATTACGTTGAAATAGCCCTCCGATGAGCGAAAAACAGTATAACAGAGTTTATTTTTATTGTCAAGACTTACATCCCAGGCCGCCAGCCGGTGCAGTAGCGGGCATAATCCCGGTCTGCCTGCTTGACGTAGAGCACCAGCTCCTCGCCGCCGTCCTTTTTGGTGCGCTGACGCACCTTGGTGGGCAGGTTCTGGCGGTGGAGCAGTTCGATCTCGTCCCGCAGCTCTTCTTCGTTGTCAAAGGTGTCCAGCTCCGTCCAGTGGGTGGCAAAGAGCCAGAATTTTACAAGATGTTCGTTCAAGGTTCGGCCTCCTGTCGGCTGTCAGATGGGTTCAGGCGGTAAAAGGGCGCGATGGCGTTCACGTCGCCGTGGCGCACGATGGAATAGGTGATGTCACAGTAGGGCTGGATGGCGGTGCTCTTCTCGACGGTGGAGATGAGCAGGACCTGCAGCTGCATCCGGCGGAACAGCTCCATCATGGGGCGGATGCGGTCGCTGGTCATCTTGCTGAAGGCCTCGTCCAGCAGCACCAGACGGATGCTGTTCTCGCTCTTCTGGTAGATCTGGAGCAGCGACGCGCAGATGGCTACATAGAAAGGGGCCTGATTCTCGCCGCCGGAGGAATCGCGGCTGACGCGGGAAAGGGAAGCCTGCTGGCCGGAGACGGTGTTGGTCACTTTGATGTCGTAGTCGAGGTAGGTGCGGTAGTCTACATAATCCGAAAGGGTGACATTCTCGGGGCGGCGGCCCTCCTGCCGGGCGCGGGTGTTCTCGTCCACATCGGCCATGATCTTTTCCATCAGCTCGTCCACCTGACGCTCATAGACGGGGTCGGCGGTAGCGGCGAGGTTGTCCAGCGAGTCGCCGTCGGTCATCTGCTGGTTTCCCTTGTCCACGATGACCTGATAGAATGCGGCCAGCTGGGGGTCGCGGCTGGGACCAAGCTCAAAGCGGTAGACCTCTTCGCCGTAGGTCAGCTGTTCCATCACCCTGTTCAGCTCCCGGAACTGCCGCCGTGCGTTGAAGATGTCGTCCTTCATCCGGAAGAGGATGTCCTTGCGGAAGCGGTCCTTGCAGTCGCGCTGTGCCTGCTCGAGGCGGGGGCGTACCGCTCCAGATCAATGCGCACGAGGCTTTCGTGCTGGGCGCGGTACTGCTCGATGCCCGTAAGGCCCAGCGGATGATCGCAGACGTAGCGGGTGTTGTACTCTTTCTGGGCAGGCTCGAGGGTGCCGGTGAGGTAGACGGCCAGTGCGTCGTCCAGCCGGGCCTGTGCCTTTTCGGCAGACTGGGCCGCATAGCGCGGGCCTTTGTCCTTGCTCAGGGCCGCAAAGCGCTCCCGTGCCAGCGGCTCCAAAAGCGGGTACTGGGCGAAGAACCGGTCGGCGGCGTCCTTTGCCTGCCTGGCGGCCTCTTCTGCCTTGGCCTGCTCAGCCTCGCAGGAGGCCAGCTGCTTTTCGCAGACACGGATGTCGCCGCCGGCTGTCTCCACAGCGGCGCGGGCGGCATCCCACGCGGCCTCGCGGGCCTCGTCCTCTTTGTAAAGCTGCTGCAGCATCGGGTTCTCGCGGCACTCGGCCAGCTTCTGCTCCTGTGCGGTGCAGTCGGCGCGGGCCGCTTCCAGCGCGGCGCGGGCGTCCCACAGCGCGGCCAGCTCATCCATGACGCTGCTGTGCAGCACATCCTGATAGCTGTCCCGTGCGGCTTTGAGGGCGGCGGCAGACTGCGCCGCTTCCTTGCTGCGGGCGGTCAGCTCATCCAGAGCTTTCGTCAGCGCTTCGGCCGGGCGCGGCGGGCGTCAAGGCCGATGTACCGCTGGGGCGTGCGGAGACGCTCGAGGCGGAAGGGGTGGTGGCGCAGCAGGTCGCGGGTAGCGCTGTCGGGATAGTTTTCCAGTGTGTCGGGGGTGTCACAGCAGACGATGCGCCGCAGGATGGTGTCGGCATACTGTGCGGCCAGCGGGTTCTCGCTTCGGACCTGCGCGGCGAGGCTGTCGGCAGGGGCGGCGTCAGCCTTGCGGTTGGCCGTGCGGATGCTGGGGGTGTCCAACAGGCTGATGGGGCCGACTTTGTCCCGCAGGGCCACAAAGGCGCTCTTGGCGGCGGCGTAGTGGGCAGGCGGCACGAGGATGTCGAACCGGCGGTCGCCGAGGCAGGCTTCCACGCAGTCCTGCCAGCTCTCGTCCTCGACGCTCAGCAGTTCGCAGAAGATCTTGGCGTCCGGCGTCATGCCGCGGCTCTTGAGCTCAGCGTTCACGGCGTCCCGTACTCTGGTGGCGGCGTCGCCATGGGGGTAGACCCACCGGCCTCCCGAGACGGAGGCCAGCTCCGCCTGCTTTTCCTGTACTTCGGCGGTGAGGGTGTCGGCGCTCTGCCGTGCGGCGAAATACTGCTCTTCCAGCGGCTTTTCCAGCCCGGCGAGGGCGCTTTGGAGCTGGGGCAGAGTCTCCGCCGTCAGCGAGGCAGGCCAGAGCGATTTTTCGACGGCAAAGCCGCTGCGCTGCAAGCTCTGCAAGAGGCTCTGCACGTTGCCTGCGGCGGCTTCGCTTCTGGAAGCGTCCCGGCCGGCTTTGTCCAGTGCGGTCTTTTTGCGGGCCAGCTCTTCGCTCAGGGCGTCCAGCGCCCGGCCCTCGCCGCTGGCGGCGGCACTGTGGGCCGAAAGATAAGCCCGGCGGGCCTCGGCCTCGGCGTCTTTTGCGGCGGCGTAGCGGGCTGTCAGCTCTTCGTGCTGGCGCTTTCCGGCGGCAAGATGCTCCTGCCAGGTGTTCGTCCCGGCGGCGGCTTCCTCAGCACGGGCCAGCAGGGCAGTGCCTCGGTTGACGAGGGCTTCCGTTTCCTTCTGGGCAGCTTCACGGCCATAGTCCACGATCTGTTCCAGCGCGGCGGCGCGGGTCTGGGCCTCGGCCAGCACGGCGTGGAGGTTTTCCAGCTCTACCCGGTCGCCCTGCAAAGCTTCCAGATCAAGCTCGGGCTGAGGCAGGATGTACTGATATAGAAACTCCCGGAAGTTGGGGATCTCGTCCATGCTGGTACCCATCTGGAAGACTTCGTTGAACTTCTTGCCCAGCGGGCTTGCGGCGCGGCCAATGCCCAGCGCCCGGCAGATGCGGTCGCGGGCTTCGCCGGGGCTGCGGGTGTAGGAGAGACGGCCCACAGCGGGCTTGAAGTTCTCTTTCGAGCTGGGCGCGCCGGTGCGGGGGTCGATGAAGGGCAGCTGCTCGAGGGTGCAGCCGTCCTCGGAGATATACCAAGTCTGGTCGCCGGGATGGAGCTCCTGCATGGGGCCTTCCGACTCGACCCGGACAGCGATGACGAAGTGGGTGCGCTTGACGCTGTCCCAGAACTCCGCGCCGATGTAGGCCACGGTGCGGCCCGGGCGGCGGTAGGCGTTCTCGCCGCGCTGCTTGGCGTGGACAGAGCCTTGCAGGGTGCGGCCGCTCTTTTTGTTGCCGAGAGCGTTGAAGTTGCGGTTGGTGGTCAGGCAGTAGCGGATGGCGTCGAGGATGGTGGTCTTGCCCACGGCGTTGACGCCGATCATGTAGGTCAGCCGGGCGCAGTCGAAGGTGACGTTCTCAAAGTTGTGCCAGTTGATGAGCTTCAGGCGTTTCAGTTCTATCATTCTTCCACCTCCACGGCAGCGGTGCCGTCCTCCGGCCGCTCATAAAGCGAAAGCTCACTGCGGGTGCGGGTCACCTCGGCGGCAGCGTCCGCAAGGTCGGAATCCGGCAGAGCGAGCAATACAGTGGGGAATACTTCGATGCGGCTGTCCAGCCCGGAAAGCCGTCCCACCGGCCGGGCCAGATTGTACCGGCGCAGGGTGCGCAGCAGCTTTTCCAGCGTGGGCTGGTCGAGGCGGCGGGGCAGGTTCATCTTTTGCAATTCGGCCTGTACCTCTTCCACCGTCACCAGAACCTGATCGGCGCTGGCCGAAAGGCTCTCCCGCTTTTGGAGGTAGAGCAGGCGCAGGACTAAGAGCAGGATGCTCTCGTACTTCAGAAGCCGGGCCTGACTGCCCTCATGCTCGTTGACGAGGGCCGCCGCCTGCAGCGGGGCGGGGTAGAGCACCACCGAGTAGCCCAGCGGCGCAAACACGGCCCGCACCTCGTTGAGGTGGTCCTGAACATAGAGATATTTGGCGCGCTGGTCTTCCACGCCGCCCAGCACAAAGCAGTGGTTGAGCAGATAATTTGCGCACTCTTCCAGCATTTTATTCGTTTCGGTCATCTTCGGCGTCCTCCTTGCGGGGTGTCAGAGTAAATTCTTCAAACCGGAAGCCGCCCCGCGTGGCCCACTCGCCGGTGAGCTGGATGTCATAACAGCGGCGCGGCGACTGGGAGTAGGTGTGCAGTCCGATGATGCGTGCGAAGTCGTTCGGGTATTCGTCGGCGAGGGTGGACGCCGAGACAGAAGGCCGTGCGGCCAGCGCCTGCCGGGCGAGGATGTCCACGTTCTCCTCGGTGACGGCCATCCGGGCGTAGTCCAGCAGGAGCTTCTGCTCCCGGCGGAGCTGCTCCTCGTCCAGCTGTTCGGCCTGCACCGGGGCCAGCGGCGCGTCGGTGCGGGGTGCGGCCGGAGGATAGAGCGGCTTTTCGCCGAAGACCTGCACCGGCCAGAGCCTGAGCCGCGCGGCCAGCGGGCCATCGTCCGGCTCAAAGAGCTGGTCGGGCGTTTTGATGTCCTCGGCGTACCGCCGCAGCAGGGCGGTGACGCTGCCCTGGGCCGAGCGGTCGCTCAGCAGCAGGAACTGCGCCCGCTGAACGGCCCGCTTGCGGTAGCGGACGTGGCTGGCGTCGATCTCCCGGATGAGGGTGCTCATCTCTTCGAGGGCGTCCCGCTGTTTCTGGATGAGGGCGCGGACGGCGGGAGCGGCCTCGCTCGGGGCGCAGCGCTCCACCCGGGCGTAATCCAGCGCCAGCTGGGGCAGGTAGTTCGTCTCGCAGTCGTCCAGTCCCTCTTCGAGGAAGGCGCGGTAGTTGAACAGGTTGTCGCTGGTCTTGAAGCGGTGGTAGGCGGCCGCCACCACCTTTTCTTCGTACTGGTCGAAAAGCTCCAGCACCTCCTGCGGGGTGCGGTTGCGGGTGAGGCGGTCGATGTAGTGGCCGATGGAGGCGTTGAGGGCGCGGAGGGACTTGTTCAGCGCCTCAAGGTCGCCGGCTACCTCCCGCAGGACGTTCTCGTAGGGGCTCTTCTCTTGGCCCACGTTCTGCAAAAGCTGCCACGCCTTGTAGAGCTTGCCGGTGTAGGTGACGACCCGGGGGTTCAGGATCTCTTCCAGCGCCTCGAGAAGCGGCGTCACCTCCGGCACAAAGGCCAGCGCAGGCTCTTCTTCGTAGCTGCCGGGCTGTTCGGCCAGCCAGCCGGTGCGCCGCAGCCGCAGCAGAAAGCCCAGCGCCAGCGTGTGGGGGTCGCGGGTGGGCTGCTCGGCCTCATCGCCCGCGTCGTCGGCGTCCAGTGCCAGAGGCTTTGCCAGCGCGGCGAAGTAATCCTCGGCCCGGGATACGGCCTCGGCCCGCAGGATGCTGTAATCTGCCGTGTGGCGGCACTCCTCCCACAGCAAGAGCAGCAGCTCTGCATAAAATGCCCGGTTCGGCCCCGCCAGCGGCCGGAACAGCCGCGGGCTGACCAGTTCAAACAACTGCATCCGTATGCCCCTTTCGATCGGTAAAGTTCGACTTCTATTGTACCACAGATGGCACGGTTTTGCACCCCGCCGGGAAATAAAAACACGGGCCGGCAAAGCGGTATGAAACCCCTTTGCCGGCCCGTGCGGCGCTCCCTTATTCCCAGACCCGGCGGCAATGCCGCACAAAAGCCTGACAATGATTGATTCGATGATAGCACGACTTTGGCATTCTGTCAACCGAATTGCTGAAAAAAGAAGAAAGTGTGAAAGGATTTCTCCAATCTTTTCCTGAAATTACACACATTTTCCACGAATTTGTGATAGCCTTAAATACAGAAGAACTCCCCGATAATGTACTCGTTCGAAATACAAGGCGGAACTACTCCTGATAGATACACAACAGCCCCCCGGAATGCAGGACTCCGGGGGGCTTCGTGTTTGTTACAGGCTGTTATCAGTAGCCGCGCACCCGGAAATCCCGTTCCCACGGGTCAGGGGCGAGGTCGCGCTGGCGGATGGAAGTAATCTGGATATAGTCGCTGCGCTGGATGAGGGCGAACAGCTTAAGGAAGAGGGTCGGGTCGCCCTGCACTTCCAGTGTGACCGAGCCGTCGTCTTCGTTTTCCACCCAGCCGGTCAGGCCGAGGCTCTGGGCGGCGTACCGTGCGCGGTAGCGGAAGCCCACGCCCTGCACCTGTCCCTCGATGGAGTAGCGCCGCCGGACTGTCCCCTGAGGCAGGGTGGGCGGCTGGCGGTCCTTTTCGTTCAGAAAGTCAAACATGGTAGCTTACAGCTCCTGATAGGCGCTCATCAGGGCGGGGATGAACTGCTTTTTGCGGCTGACGACGCCGGGCAGCACCCAGCTGCCATCTTCCTCCGGCTCCTTCTCGAAGCCGCTGCGCAGCATCTCGCCGGCATGACGGCCGGTGCAGATGACGACGCTCTCTTCCTTCGGCACATCGGTCAGCAGCATATAGAGGTCCTCCACATTCTGCTTGCCGCAGGCTTCGGGCAGATAGGAGGCGAGCAGCTGCTGGGCCGCTTTCAGGTTCTTGCGGGTCATGTAGCTGCCCTGCGCCACGCCGAAGCGGACATCGCCGCACATGAACACCTTGAAATCCTGCAGGAAGACTTCCTCCGGGGTCTTGCCGTCCAGCTTCTCGCCGGCCTCGAACATCTCGGAGGCAAAGGCGTCGATCTCGACGCCCGCGATTTTGGCGAGGCGGTGGGCGGTGGAGACATCGACGGGAGTGCAGGTGGGGCTGCGGAAGACCAGCGTATCCGAGAGGATGGCCGCCAGCAGCAGACCGGCGATCTGAGGCCGTATCTCGACGCCGTTCTCATCGTACATCTGGGCGATGATGGTGGCGGTGCAGCCTACGGGCTGGTTGCGGAAATAGACCGGGCCGCTGGTCTCGAGGCTGCCGATGCGGTGGTGGTCGATGATCTCCAGGATCTCAGCCTGGTCGAAGCCCTCCACGGCCTGAGTGGCCTCGTTGTGGTCCACCAGAATGATGCGGCGCTTGCGCAGGGCGATGAA
>ERZ860023.1176-NODE-1176-length-11172-cov-1.542772_pt1 | contig 11172 bp, 15 predicted proteins | sample MGYA00509983_ERZ860023 | MGnify/ENA primary metagenome ERZ860023 (study PRJEB30046, sample SAMN00715180) | human gut metagenome | study: EMG produced TPA metagenomics assembly of the A metagenome-wide association study of gut microbiota in type 2...
TTTAAAACACATGGAGAAAAATTTGATTTTAGAGGGGCTTCTCTCAATGGTTACTGAACTGAAAGAGAAACAGGAACAACAGGTAATACCAGCCAGCCGGGAAGAAACGGCTAATCGGTTGGAGGTTATCGAGCAACGCATCTTAGAGGTGCAGGACAAATCCGGCATACCTGAAAATACGGTGCGGAATATTCTAAGCCAAATCGCCAGTATCAAGAAAGGGCAGTCCGAGAATCAGAAACAGACCTTGAAGATATAAAGGGGCTTATTGTGGCTTCACATAGGTATTTCAAGGAGAAACTAAAGATATTGTTTCCGGCTGACACACACCTACCGGAAAAGACAGAATCCAGTTCTTTGTACGACAAACTCCTAAATGGGGTTACTCTCTACCTGAAACCGAAGTTCTTTCTTTTTTCAGCAGGAATACTCATTTGCCTTGTGTCGTTAGTCCTGAATATCCGCTTAGCGGAACGGATGCAGCAGTTACAAGATAATGATATAAAATACCGTTATCTCCTGATGAAAGGAAAGGCAGACGGAAGCAGCTTCGATTTGCTGGAAATGAATTTCAGCCGGAAACGGGATAATGCTTTTATTCAAAGCATAACAGATATGGTTATAGATTTTGAATATCGTAGCCGTAAGCAAGCGGAAGCGTTGGAACGTGCAAGGCTGTTGGACGAGCAAGCTAAACAGTTAAAAAAGGAAGTGGATAAGTTAAGGAAGCCATAGAAAAGAGAGAGCCGGAGCAAGTGATACCTACTACTCCGGCTTATTTGTCTTACTTCTTTTCCCCGAACTGTTTTTCAAAGTTACGGAGCATAACCGCATTAAACCGTTCCTTAATGAATGCCCGGACATCCGAAGCCCGGTAATAGACTTTTCCGCTAATCAACATATAGGGAAGTTTGTTTTTGCTTCGTAGTCGTTGCAAAGTTCTGATACTCACTTTGAATAGTAGAGATAAATCCTGATTATCCAGCAGGTTATCATCTTCAGGTAGCACCTTATCAGCATTACACAGTATCCGTACATCCTTGCAAAGCTCATCCAATTTATCAAATAGCTTTTGCATCCATTCCTTGAAATCATAGTTTTCTATATACATATTTGCTTCATTTTTCAGATTATACTTTAGTGGTTGTCAATCGATTGATGAAGCAAAGTTCAGAAAACGAGAGCAAAGAAAATAAGGGAATGGTACATCCACTCCCCTATAAATTATTATATCTCATTGATTATCAAATAAAAATATTTAAAAATAATCGTAACCATTGTCTTTACTCTTTTTAATAATAGCTAATTTCAACCTATCTAAAAAATCTGTGATTTTAGTAGGTTTTCGTTTAATAACTGCTATTTCTTTTTTGTATATATCACCAAAACTGATATTAAACATTTTCTCAAAAATACGTGATATATCACTTAGAAAAATATCCTTGTTATCAATGCGAATAATACCATCTTTGATATAAAAAATACCACAAACTAATTCCATTATATCTATAATTTTAATTACCTCACTGTTTAAATAAAAGGGAGATTTCCAATCTGATTCAATATTAATGAAAAATTTGGGGTATTCCATTTGCCGATAGATTAGTTCTTGCTCCATATTTATTAAAGATAACAGTTTGTCAAGATATATAATTTTTAACTTGCTAAAAGTAATGATTTCGTGCTATAATGACGATGACAGATTTCGTCGAAAAGAGGTGGTTTTGTGGCAAAAAGGAGGGCATCTTCCAATGTGAATCCTGATTATGAAGCGATTACAAGTTTTCAGAAAGGTCAGGCATCACGCATTTTTAAGGAAGTGAAAGAACGGGATAAGGTTCTGATCGTCAACAAGCAAAACAAGCCGCAAAACGTTGTTATCTCATACGAGCGGTATTTACGGCTCAGAGAAGAAGGAGCAGATATCTGATGAACATTAACGAACAAGCAAATTTCATATGGAGTATCGCAGACCTGCTCCGTGGTGATTTTAAGCAAAGCGAATACGGCAAGGTAATTCTGCCATTTACTGTCCTGCGCCGTTTTGACTGCGTGCTGGCCCCTTCCAAAGCAAGAATTCTGGAAGCAAATAAAACGCTGACTGTCAGCAATAAACGACCTATTTTTAAGCGTACGACCGGTCACGACTACTACAACATCAGCCAGTTTGATTTTGAAAAGCTGATGGATGACAGTAATGCCATAGAAGCGAACCTGCGTGATTACATAAATGGTTTCTCCGAGGATGTCCGTGAGATCATGGATAACTTTGAAATCTTCGGTGTAATTGACAAGCTTTCCCGTGCAAACCTGCTGTACTTGGTTGTACAGCGGTTTGCCGAGATCGATATGAGCGACACCCAGATTGACAATCTGGAAATGGGCTATATGTTTGAAGAACTGATCCGCCGTTCTCTGAACAATCGAACGAGACTGCCGGTGAGCACTTTACGCCTCGTGAGGTCATTGAGCTGATGGTGGAAGTACTGCTTGATCCTGATATGGACGAAATCGCCACCACCGATGGCAAGGTTATCACCATTCTTGATCCTGCCTGCGGTACGGGCGGTATGCTCTCTGTGGCTCAGAATAAGATGCAGGCATTGAACGCCACTACCAGAGTGATCCCCTTTGGTCAAGAATTGAATCCCGAAACATATGCCACCTGTTGCTCTGACATGATCCTTAAGGGAAACACCAATAGCCGAATTGTTCTGGGCAACAGCTTTAATGAAGATGGTTTTCAGGGACAGACCTTCGACTATATGCTGAGCAATCCGCCCTTTGGCGTGGAATGGAAGAAAGTTGAAAAATTTATCAAGGACGAAGCTAAAAACAAAGGCTATAGTGGTCGTTTTGGCGCTGGTTTGCCCCGTATTTCTGATGGCTCTTTCTTGTTCCTACAGCATCTGATCTCCAAAATGAATGCTCCGGAGAATGGCGGTAGCCGCATCGGGATCGTCTTTAATGGGTCTCCCATGTTTTCCGGCGATGCTGGCAGTGGTGAAAGCGAGATCCGCCGCTGGATCATCGAAAACGATCTGTTGGAGGCCATTATTGGCCTGCCTGACCAGCTGTTCTATAACACCGGAATTACCACATACATTTGGATTCTCACCAATCGTAAAGAGATTCGCAGAAAGGGCAAGGTGCGTCTGATCAACGGTGCCGGTTTCTATGAGAAGATGCGTAAAGGACTGGGCAATAAACGAAATATGATCAGCCCGGAAAACCGAGCAGAAATTGTTCGTCTGTACAGCACCTATGAACCGGACGAAAATTACATGGATTTGGACAATGATGATTTTGGCTATCGGAAAATCGTTGTAGAGCGTCCTTTGCTGAACGAGGATGGTACCCCAGTCATCGACCGTAAGGGCAACAAAAAAGCGGACGCCTCCCTTCGTGACTACGAGATGGTGCCGCTGAAGGAAGACATCCACGAATATTTCCGCCGTGAGGTGCTACCGTTTGTTCCTGATGCCTGGATTGACGAGAGCAAGACTAAGATCGGCTATGAAATTCCCTTTACCCGCTATTTCTATAAGTTCACTCCGCTGCGTGACAGCTCCGTAATTATGGAAGAAATCAAGGTTTTGGAGGGACGTATCCAAGCGAGTTTAGCGGAGGTCTTAGAAAGATGAAGCAGTATATGAGCTATAAAAGCTGTCGCATACGGTGGATCGGTCAGATTCCTTCTGAGTGGAAAGTCAGCAAGGTAAAATATCTTGCATTAGAGAACAACTCAATTTTTATGGATGGTGACTGGATTAATAGCGAAATTATAGAGAGTGAAGGAATTAGATATTTGACAACAGGCAATGTTGGTGCCGGCGAATATAAAGAACAAGGTGACAGCTTTATTTCTGAGAAATCATTTTCAAGACTAAATTGTTTGACAGTACTACCAGGCGATGTTTTGATTTCGAGACTTAACGAGCCAATTGCACGTGCCTGTATTGTACCCGATACATATGATAAATATGTTGTTGCTGTAGATAACGTTGTCTTGCGCCCTGACATTGAATGGAACAAGCAGTATCTTGTTTACTGCATGAATACCTCACGTTATGCAGAAGAAGCGAAATTACTGGCTGCAGGAACTACTATGCAGCGAATTAGCAGAACTAAACTCGGTACGCTCGGATTGCCTAAGCCGCCATTAACGACACAAGATAAAATTGTGTCCTACCTAAACGAAGTAATTAAGAAGATCGACGTTTGTATCGAGAATAAGCTGCATCTGTCTGAATTATTACAGGAAAGCCGAACCTCTATAATATGTTCAGCTATAACAAATGGCATAAATACTACTTGCCAACTGAAAGATAGCGGTATTGAATGGCTTGGGTATATCCCCTCTCATTGGTCGGTTGTCCCTGCAAAAGCATTGTTTGCACAGAGCAAAGAAACCCGCCATGAAACAGATGTTCAGCTGACTGCCAGCCAAAAGTATGGCATTATCTCTCAAGAAGATTATATGGAGAAGCAAAGCTATAAAATTGTTTTGGCCGATAAAGGACTGGAAAACTGGAAGCACGTTGAACCCAACGATTTCATAATCAGTCTGCGCAGCTTTCAAGGCGGGCTGGAGATCAGCTATATTCCAGGGTGCATCACATGGCATTACATCGTTCTGAAGCCTAAAGCGGGTGTAGAACCGGAGTATTTCAAGTGGTTGTTTAAGTCTCCACGATATATTCAGGCATTGCAGCGCACGGCAAACTTTATCCGTGATGGTCAAGATTTGAGATTTTCGAACTTTGTGCAGGTTCCTCTCCCCTTGATTCCAATGGATGAGCAGAAAGAGATTGCTGACTATTTGAATAAGAAAACCGCACGAATTGACAGCATCATTGCTGATGTTACCGAGCAGATTGAAAAGCTAAAGGAATACCGTCAAAGCATTATCTCCGAGGTGGTAACTGGAAAGGTGGCAGTAGGATGAGTAATTATTACTTTTTGTGGCTTTGTACCGAGCAGTGGGAACTCATTTATTATGTTGCTTTCATTGTTTTGACTATTGGTCTTGTGATTTTTGCAGCAAAAACATATTTTTTTCAAACCAAACAGTCTACAAAGCTTTTTTGCAAAAGCATTGAAAAACCTGCTGCAAGCGGTAATAGCAATCTATATATCGAAGTGTATAACTACGGTAATTCTGTGGCACAGAATATCGGTGTGAAAATTCAAAGTGTAGATTTTGGCACGATTCCTTTTCTGAAGCCTGGTGAGGATTATTTGATTCCAGTTGCCTATTTCATCCACGCATCAGATCAAAAAATTGCATTTGCTGAAAGAATAAAAGTGACTGGAGATACAACGACAATTCCCGTCGTTCTAACAATGGGGAAAACTTCGTCCGAGTTTGATGTGGATATTACAATTCAGAAAAATGCTATCAAGCTTAATGAGTCAGATTCTCGCTATTTTGAAAAGATAGGCAAGACACTTGAAGCAATCGAAAAACAGCAAGAAAAAATGACCGGCGAAATTAAAAAGGTTGGAGAAAACATTAAGAACAAAAAATAAGGGGGTGGTCAGTAATGGCAATCGAAACCAAGGAAATTACATTCGAGCGAGAAATCGAGTACAGCCTGCTTGACCACGGCGGATACTTCAAGGGCAATCCTCGTGACTATAATCGGGAGTTTGCCGTTGATACGAAGCTGCTGTTCCGTTTTCTCCAAGAGAGCCAGCCGGCGGAATGGGCCAAACTATGCAAGAAGCATGGCGATGACGTAGAAACCGGCTTTCTAAAAAAGTTGTACCGGGATTTGGATACCCATGGTATGCTGTACGTTTTTCGCCACGGCATCGTGGATGCTCCGGCGAAGCTCTCCATGTGTTTCTTTAAACCTGCCAGCGGTATGAATCAGACCAGTCAGGCACTTTATGAGAAAAATATTCTCTCCATTACCCGGCAGGTACATTACAGTCTGAAAAACGAAAACTCTATTGATGTCGTATTATTTATCAACGGCTTGCCAGTGGCAACTTTGGAATTGAAAAATCCGGCGACCGGTCAGACCGTCGAAAATGCAAAGCATCAGTACATGAAAGATCGTGATCCTCGAGAGCTGCTACTTTCTTTCAAATCCCGGTGCCTGGTTCACTTTGCTGTAGATACCGACGAAGTATGGATGACCACCAAGCTGGACGGTATCAATACATACTTTCTGCCATTCAACAAAGGCAATAATGGTGGCAAGGGAAATCCCGTTGGCAGTGGAACATACCGCACTTCCTATTTGTGGGACGAAGTGTTGCAGAAGGACAGCTTGCTGGATATCGTTCAGCGATTTATCCATCTTCAGGAGGACAAAAAGAATCCCAAGAAGTCCGTAATGATCTTCCCACGCTATCATCAGTTGGATGTTGTTCGCAAATTGGTTGCCGATGTATACGAGCATGGCACCGGACGTAACTACTTGATTCAGCACAGCGCAGGCAGCGGTAAATCCAATTCCATCTCCTGGCTGGCACACCACCTGTTCAATCTGCACGATAAAAATGATAAAGTAATATTCAACAGCATTATCGTGATTACTGACCGTCTGGTGCTGGACAAGCAGCTACAGGATACAATCTATCAGTTTGAACACGTGGAAGGCGTTGTAGTTAAGATTGACAATAATGCCTCTCAGCTGGCGGACGCTCTGAACACAGGCAAGAAATTATCATCACCACACTTCAGAAGTTTCCATTCATTCTTGAAAAAGTGGACGATCTGAGTGGAAAACGGTTTGCCATCATCGTTGATGAGGCGCATTCTTCACAGACCGGCGAAGCCAGCAAAAAGATGAAAGCAATTCTGGGCGATACAGAAGGGCTGACCGAAGAAGAACAGCTTCAGAAGGTTGCCGACGAAGAAGCCAAAGAGGAGCATAAACAGTCTGATAGCGAGGATGAGATCACCAAGGAAATGGCCACTCACGGCCGTTTGACAAATTTGTCCTTCTTTGCATTTACCGCAACACCCAAGGCAAAGACTCTGGAAATGTTCGGTCGCCTGATGCAAACGGAATTCCTCGGGCGTTCCATATCTACTCTATGAAGCAAGCAATTCAGGAGGGTTTTATCCTAGATGTCTTGAAAAACTATGTGACCTATGACACCTACTTTAAGATAGGCAAGAAGATTGCGGATGATCCTCGCTATGAAAAGAGTAAGGCAAACAAGGCTCTGGGCAAATTCCTGAGCCTGCATCCGCATAATTTAGCACAAAAAACGCAGATCATTGTAGAGCATTTCCGTACCGTCACCAAGAACAAGATTGGCGGCAAGGCTAAGGCCATGGTTGTCACTGGTTCCCGTTTGCACGCCGTTCGCTACTATCAGGAGTTCCAGCGGTATATCAAGAAGATGGGCTATGAAAACGAGCTTGGAATCCTGATTGCTTTCTCTGGTACTGTGCGTGACGGCGGCGAGGAATACACCGAAGTCAGTCTAAATGGTATTAAGGAAAGTGAATTGCCAGAGAAGTTCCACGGCGGTGAATACCAGGTGCTGTTGGTAGCAGAAAAATACCAGACCGGCTTTGATGAGCCGCTGCTGCATACCATGTTTGTGGATAAAAAGCTCAGCGGCGTAAAGGCTGTACAGACCCTTTCACGCCTGAATCGAACCTGCTTTGGTAAAGAAGATACTTTTGTGCTGGACTTTGTAAATTCAGCAGAAGATATCCGTGCGGCATTTGCCCCGTATTACGAGGAAACTACCATCGAAGAAACCACTGACGCAAATATTGTGTATGAACTAAAATCCAAACTGGACGAATTCCGAGTCTACTGGGCAAGTGAGATTGAATCTTTTGCAAAGGTATTTTTCAAGCCCGGCAAAAAACAGGGCAATATGGACTTTGGCATCCTCAATAGCTTCCTCGACCCTGCTGTGGATCGATACAAAGGATTGGATGAAAACGAGCAGGAAGAATTCAAATCTACACTGACTAAGTTTGTCCGCGCCTATACATTCCTAACAAATATTATCCGGCTGGATGATGCAGGCCTCCATAAATTCCACGCCTATGCCAAGTTCCTGCAAAATAAGCTGCCGAAGCGTGAGGGTGGTGGACAGGTGTTTCTGGACGATGAAGTTGCATTGCAATATTATCGAGTTCAGAAAATTTTCGAAGGTTCCATAGCATTGGAGCAGAGCGATCCTCTGCCCAATAAAATTCATCCCGGCAAACCAAAGCTGGAAGAAGAAAAGGCACCGCTATCTGAGTTGATCGATAAGATTAATGAGAAGTTCGGCACTGAGTTCACCAACATTGATAAGGTTCTGGAGCAGATTGTTTCTGACATGGATGCCAACGAAGAATTGCGTATCCAAGCGCGCAACAATTCTCAAGAGCATTTCCGCTTCCCGTTTAACGACGCTTTTATGGATGTTGTCATTGGACGTATGGCACAGAATCAACAGTTCTGCGAAAGAGTTCTGGACGATGCAAAATTCGGTGATACAGTTCGAGATCTTCTAATCGGCGTTGTGTATGATCGCTTAAGGCGACCGACAGATGCCCAGCTGTAAAAATTATTGCCAAAACACAGATGCGCATCTTGAGAATTGCAGCGCGGATGCGATACGTAACGCACGAATTCTCTCAGAATACTTATGAGTGCGTTATAATAAAACGCTACAGGTTTCATCAGATTGTTGGATGAAATCTGTAGCGTTTTTGCGTTTTCTGAGCAGGTGTTCCAAGCTGCATTTTTGCAGTTTGCATATGCGCCTGCGAAGAAAATGAGGGATTGCAAAGGGAATATTCCTTTTGCCGCTGGGTTTCCAATAGGGGCGCGAGCATCCCTGTTGGCACACGATTTTGCTTGCAAAGTCTAGTGTGTTATACCTTTGCTTCCGGCTGACGCGGGAAAGGGGCTGGCTTCGCCATCTGCTGTACGGGCAGATAGCGGTTGACAGACACTTTTCTGCGGCAGTAGGACAGGCGGATTTTGTGACACCAAGGTGACACAAATGCAGGATTTTTGAGAAGCAAAATCCGACTGGCTGGAGAAGGAAGCAGAGGTATATACAGCCCTCGTCCCGCCGCAGCGACACACTAAAACCACCACGGCAGCTCCAGCCAGAGGTTGTCCATCGCAGTATCTTCTAACGTCTTTGCGCGGCTCTCCCGCAGATTGAAATGAATTGCTGAGCCGATCATCGTATGCTCCACATCGTCCGTAAAGCCATAGCGGTACAGCAGATAGGCTTGCTCACGCTCGGAAAGTCTGCCCAAACCTTCGTACAGCTCACGCATGGTTTCTTTGTCCACATAAATCTGTTCCGGAGATTTGACGGTCGGATCAGCAATGGCTTCAATGCGCATCAGCCGTTCCTCACCGGGAAGGATCTCATCCAACCGGATTTTCTGCAAGGCAAGTCCGTCTGTGGTGCTGGTCATTCTCTGCTCATATTGGGAGAAAACATCCCGTATCAGGTCGGTCATGGTGTTGCGGATGAACGGTGCGGCGTAAGTCAAAAACTTGATGCCCTTACTGCTGTCAAAGAGGGGAATGGCGGTCAGCAGACCGAGGCAGCCCTCCTGTTCCAGATCGCTGGTTTCTGTACTGAGGTCACTCTCTGCCAGATTGGACTTCATATAAATCTCATTGGCGGTTTTGCGGATGAAACCCATATTGTTTTTCAGAAGAAGGTCACGAGCCTCTGTGTCCCCTTTTTGAGCCAGCGCACAAAGTTGCTCATTGTCCTGCTTCTTCATCGCCCTTCTCCTGTAATGGGGCTTGCTCTAAGGTGGTCTGGAAAAAGCCAGTCAACGCCTGTCCAAGCGTATTCACGCATCCCGATTGATACCATCCAAGCCAGCCACACTGCCGATAATCAGATCAGATACCTGCTCCGGTGTAATGGTTGGATTTGTCATATCCTGTCCCTTTGCAACTTCTGTAAACATTCTTTTAGCTTGCTCTGCGGTCATCGACTGCATGGCAGCAAAGTCATTGCCGATTTCCTTTTTCACTTCCTTGACCGCCAGCATAAACTGATTTTCAATGGTGACAAGGTCAGCTTGATAAACTGATGTTCTCAGATGTGCGATGTCCCGTGCAGCTTGTTCGCCAGCTTCCGTTTTTACCGTTTTCCGCGTCAGGCTACTGATAGTCGTATATAGCTGGTTCTGTGCAGCATACCCGGCGGCAACCGTATCGTTGAAATACTGCTCCAATATGTAGGTCAAATCAAGAAAACGAGGGCTTTCCAGCAGGTAATTGACTACCTGAGCGTTTGCTTTTCCGGCATAGAGGTTTCTTGCCGCCTGTGCAGATAAGCCAAGCTCGTCAATGGCATAATTCTTTTTATCAGGGACATTGGTTATGCCTAAAAGAAAGTCGGTGGAGACATTAAAAGCTCTGGCAATACGGATGATATCTCGTCTCCGAGCTTGTCCGTCTTTCCGGTCAGAAACCGGCTGAGTAAGCTGTCTCCGCAGCCGATTTTCAGCGCAAGGTCTGTCTGGGATACTTTATGGTATTTCATCAGATCGGCAATGCGCTCCCGGACAGTACCGGGTAAAAAGGTGTTTTCCATTGGTTATGTCCCCCTTTCCTCTGTCGGCTTTTTGATATATTTTCCGCTTCGGATTCTGGCATCGGCAGGCTTTTCTGCATCCGCCGGGATAATCCAGCGGCTTCCTGCCCGCTGTGCGCCGGTGATGCGCCCCTCATTACAGAGAACGTTCACGCGCCGATGGGAGATGCCCCATTTCTCTGCTGCTTCAAAGGTTGACAGGTATTTCATTCGCATTCGCCCTCCTTCCCCAAAACTAACTTTATTATATTCAATAAGTGGAATAATATCAAGGCATATCTTGTGAACATTCGCCGTCCTGTGATTTTTGCATTTTTGCAAAAATTCAGGGCGGCTTTTTCTTTTTTTTGCGGAAATGCCGGATTTTCCGGCTCAACCCGTTTTTCTCCGTATATTCAGGTGACAAGAGGAAATTGTCAAAAAAAAAAAATTACGGAGGTATTTGTATGAATCTTTTTGAAAACGTCAAGGCGGTGGTCACAGTGAGACAAGCTGCCGAACACTACGGTTTGAAGGTCGGGCGCGGCAATATGGCCTGCTGCCCCTTCCACAATGACCACACGCCCAGCATGAAGCTGAATGAGGATTATTTCTTCTGCTTTGGCTGCGGAGTCAAGGGGG
>ERZ860023.1177-NODE-1177-length-11165-cov-1.628083_pt1 | contig 11165 bp, 16 predicted proteins | sample MGYA00509983_ERZ860023 | MGnify/ENA primary metagenome ERZ860023 (study PRJEB30046, sample SAMN00715180) | human gut metagenome | study: EMG produced TPA metagenomics assembly of the A metagenome-wide association study of gut microbiota in type 2...
CTGGTGCATTGGATGGCATTACCAGAGAGTCTGTTGAGAGTGGCAAGAAATCAGTAGATATAAAAATATAGTATGTTTTTTATGTGGAATATATTTCATTTTTGAAGGAGGTTGCTAATATGAGAATATCAGAAAAAGCTAAAAAGACGGTTTCAAGAAAAACGTTTATGGCAGTTGTTGTAAGTATGATGGTTTGTTTGCTTTTTGTAACACCAGTATTTGCAGCTTCAAGTTTTTATAGTAAGACAACTACTAAGCTGAATGCTATTAATGGAGGAAAATCAACAACCAGCAGGTTGGTGGAGTGACTTGGTTGACAATAATCCACCATCAGGATCAATTGATGGAAACTATGCAACATCTGTTACAGTACATTGGGTAAGTGGTATTTCTTATGTAAATGCTAGTTGCACTACAATGACACAGATGACATTGGATTATTTAGTTCCTTTCGGAATAATAGTGGGCTAAATATTTAGAAAGATAAATAAATTACGGATGGTATTTTTATACCATCCGTGGATTCCAAGAGGTGACGATAAGATGGGACACTATGTACATTATATAGGTGGCGGAATAGTAGATAGTAAAATATATGAGACAGGAAATGCAGCAAAAAGTTTTAAATCGCCGATGAAAGAATTAAATGAGCAAACGGTGTTAATAGAAAATGCCAAAACAAATAAGAATGATAGTTATCATCAGCATACGAAATACGATGATCAGGTAGATCGCTATTACAGTACATATGATATAGGAACATTGTTGCATAATAATGAAAGTTATTTAGAGGGAACAATCGATTCAAAATATGATGTAGATTACTATTCTTTTTCTTATCCGCAAAAAAGTTTTTACTCTAAAATGGGTATATCTTCAGAGATAACGATTTCATTGGAAAGCAAGAATAGTCAGGCATATAATTTAGTATTGTACGATTTATATGGCAATCAGATTGGAATAGCGACAGATGATGGACATGGTAATAAACAGCTTACGGTACCTAATTGGGACTGCGTTACATCAGATTATGTGATCAGAGTAGAAAATTCCAATATGACATCGGATTCCGGGGAAGGTTCCTATAGAATAAAAATTACGGAAACGAAAAACAGGGATACTTCAAGTAGTAATGTGCAGCACTCACAAGAAATAGCAAATGCAGATAATTCAGAAGAAAAAAATGCAATAAAGCAGAAATATGAAAAAACATATCAAAGCGAAATTGACAAATTACATCAGATGCAATTTGAAGCGTTGCCGAAGATGAAAAATATTCGGGAACGGATAGTGTAGAAGAATTATTAAATAAGATGAAAAAGGGGGAGCAGTTAAGTGTGTCGGAAATGGCATATGTGAAAATATTTGCCAATTTATCTGATTATGAGAGAGCAGAGAAGTCGAATTATATAAAAAACGATTTTTATGCAGAAATAGAAAGAATAGCAAATGAAAAAGGAATTGAACTGCCAGATACATCATGGAAAATTGAAATAGATGTATCTGGAACTATTACGATTAACGGGGACATTACAGAAGAAAACAAAGAACAGATAAAAAATATGATATCGGAAAATTTTGCTGATGATATGTGGGAAAAATATATTCAGACAGCAGATATTTCTAACACACAATATAGATTAGTAAATGCTTACTATGAAGTGGAACAGTTCATTCAGAAAGCAACAAATGGACAGTATTCATTTGACGATATAAACGTAGATGACAATGGGAAGATTACCGGACTTCCAGAGAAAATGTGTAAAATAATGAACTCCCAGGAAGCCAATGCGAAATATGAGGAAATACGAGATAATATCTATATGCTGACGGATTATAAAAATCAATATGGATTGGAGGATATTCTTGCATTTAAGGCAGGGTATAATATTTCGGACTCTGAGGTAAGTACTGTGGGTACATCTGGCAATAATAGTGTTATGGATAATGCAGGATACTATAAAAATATGAAAACTATAATATAATGATAGAACCTAATAGAAATGGCGGGTTTAAAAGACATGAATCAGTTGATTACATATCAGTATGAAGCTGATAGTATGGACAGACAATGGTATTCTATACTGTAGCAATATAATTTGGGGGGAAAATATAGGAAATGTGCCGTCAAGATGATGGCACATCAACAAGGTGTTTCCGCATCAGAAGTAAAAGAACGTATTCAATCAACCATCTGCATTTACCACAAGCACGACTGCCGCAGAACGATTGCGGCGATTTCCGACGCACTGCCGGATATGGACGCAGCTATGCGTCCGCTGGCAGAGCAGACGATCCATAAACTGCAAAACATAACCGACGCAGCATTTGAGGAAGCGCAGTTCACCATGACGCTTTCAGACGCAGAGTAAAAGATGACGCGGGCGCGGCAGCCGATGATGACTGCTGCGCCCCGCGTTTTTTGTGCTAAGCTGTTTCCAATCGTAGGGATTGTTAAAAGTCAAGCCGCATCTTAGATAAGTTTGCCCAAACACCAATGATGTCAGAAGATGTAAAATAATAAAAATCAGAAGTTTCAGATTGTAGGTATCCCTTTTTTGTTGCAATACCAATGTAAACAAGTTCGTAATTCGTCCCATCTGAAAGATCAAACACGAATTTTATTGTACTACCGTCGTTAGTAGAATCTGAATTTGCATCTTTCACAGGCAGCTCAGAAAAAAACGTATATAGGTAGTCAATATCCGCTTCTTCTGTTAGCGTTTTTTCCTTGGTGTCTGCCTCTGAGTTAGAATAGTACGTTTCAATTTTCACAACATCTGATGCAGAAAAAGGAAAAACAATATATTCTTTCTTTCCACAACCAGAAATTCCAAATATAATTGCCATTGCGAGAAAAAATGTAAAGACTTTCTTCATACTTAACTTCCTTTTTTAATTTAATACAAACTGTGTACTTGAACCGACTAAACCACCGTCTAATGTGACGTGACTGTAACCAGACCATCCGTAATGGACAATTAGTTTAGTAACAAGCCCGCTTGTTGATGTTCCATAAGCGGTAACTGCATGAAATACTTTTCCACGACTTTGAACTTGCCCAGGAGAATCAGGAAAATATCCGAATACAATTACTGGACGGTTTCGACCAACTTCTGCAAAAATATCGAAATTTGTTACATAGTATGTTGAAGTTGCCGCAACTCCATACTCATTGCAATAGTCGATTAAGACATCTCGAATAGTTAATCCCCAAGAGGAATTCGATTTTCCATAAGAGAGTAACTTGTCTTGCAAAGTGTTTCCAGTAGTTTTTAAATTACCATTAGAATCAAGGAATGAACTGTCAATGACATTTCCCTTAACTTTATGCCAGTAATTCAAAATCAAACACGCTGCTGTATATCCACAGGTGTTATTCTCGTTTGCAGGATAAATTGCATTTTTGATATATTTGTAGTTTGGAATATACTTATTTGTTGCACGTGCTGAAAAATGAGATTGCAGTCTATTAACACTTGCCCTCGAATTTAGATTCGTTTGCATAAGGGCTAATACTTCTGTATCTTTCTGTGTACGAGAGTTTTGTAATGCCGTATCAAATGCAGATTGTAAAGAACGGCATTCAGCAAAAGACATATCGTATTCGTTATGAATTACTGTGTGAACAAATTTATCACCCGACAGTTGATAATAGTTAAGGGGTCCAAAGTAGTATAAGTTTTCTGAAAGTCCCAAATATGGAGAAGGCGAATCTAATGCTTCTTCCAAATACTTGCCTGATTGTGGGTCGAAAATCATATATCCTGTATCACCCACTTCGACAAGTTCAAAATGATTATCACTTAGATCCGACAGAATCTTTGTTGTCAGAGTAACATTTTGACCTGTTTCTGCAGCAATCTTAGCGTTATGAATGATTTGATGCTGATTCGCACTGACCAACCAATTATCTGCATTAGTCTCAGTTTCCATAGCAAAAGCGGTGGCACTTGTCGAAAGCAATAATAAAGAAGCAAGCAAAACACTTAATATCTTTTTTATTATAAGTCTCCTTTCACTTAATTATCTGAAAACATCCTGCTTTGTCTTTCCTAAATATGCGCATAGCAATATTTCATGTATAAACTATGCGCCTATCCTGCTGATTTTAAGTCGCAGCCTCCATAGTGGGCAGGAGAAATAAGCAGCCCCGCGCATAATCCTATGCAGAGTAGTAACCTGTGTCATCGCTTATTTCACCTCCTGTCGTGTCCTTTTACTCATATAACGGTCAAGATCAAAAAAAGGGACAAACTTTTTTGAAATTATTTTTGATTATTTTTGATTCATACCTTGTTAATGGGTTGCCACTTTCCTGCGCAACATTCTTGTGGTATAATTTGAAACAAGCAGACGCTGTAACGAATACCCATAATGTGCAAGAATAAATTTACTTGCTCACTTAGAATGGATGGCTGCAGGGCTATCCATGAGGAAACTTATATGATGATACTCCTATTTAGTGTTTTGAATGATGAACAACGTGCGCTGGTAGAGCGGATATTCCATGAGCATCATATCCACTTCCAGCGCATTTCGTTTAATATTGTGAAGTCAGAGGAAGCCGCAGAGGATGTCGTGTCCACTGCATTTATAAAAATCATGGACAACATCGAAAAAATTTCTGATTTACCCTGTCCCCAAATGACCGCTTTCTGCGTTACCATAGTGAAAAATGCTTCTATTGACGTACTACGTCAATTACAACAGAGTGTTCACATTGATTACTGGGACAATATTTCGGACGAGGACACGGACGATATTGAAGATGAATGTATTCACAATGCAGATGTACATAGGCTGACTGAGGTAATAGATCAGCTTAATCCCGATGATCGGCATTTTATCTATCTTCGCTATACGCTGGAAATGGGATATAGAGAGATTGGTGAATTGCTGAACATTTCGGAGGATGCCGCAAAAAAACGTGGGCAGCGGCTCGTCAAGAAGCTCCAAAAACTGTATGAGGAAAGGTGACGATATGGATATGAATTGGCAAACCATGCTGCATGAAGCAGCAAATGCCAGCTTTGAAAAGGATATAGAAGTTCGCTCTGCCGCCGATAATGACGCCTGCTCCTGTGTAGATTTACCGAAAGCAAAGATCCGAGAATTAAGCGAAAAGATTCTGCACTTGCCGCATCAGGGAATTGTTCTATTATTTAGTAGATACTGCTTCCGGCTATCTCCCCAAGAAACTGAAAAGTTTTTCCAAATGAAAAATGCAAAGGGTCGCTTCCGCTTTTACCGTGAACTACTTTCTACAAGCATGGGGCTTAGCTCGGAGCAAGTGATTTCGGATGCTTCTCTCAATCGCGCCTGTAAAATTGCTATGAAAGACTATTTACGCACGGAGCTAAAAGAGGATGCTGCTGTAAGTAGTACCGGAAAGAGCCGAACGCATATTGTGTTCAGACGGTTCGGCAAAGCTGTTGCAGTCGCAGCAATTACCATAACCCTGTTGTTCTCAACGGCTATGGTAACTAATGCAAAGATCAGGGAAAAAGTGATTGCGTGGATAGTCGAGACATTTGAAAAATACAGTATCTTTGAACTGCAAAGCGACGGGGAAAACACAAAGCCCGATTTGCAGAGCTATAAGCCTACCTATCTTCCCGACGGGGCGGAATTGAAGAATACGGTTGAACAGCCGGAAATGCTTGCCTATGAATATGCCATCAACGAATCGAGTTATTTTAATATTCTTCTTAGTAAATCAGATACAAGGATTTACGCCGACGCAGAAAATACAGAAATTGAATCGTTTGACAAGGATGGTGTGATTGGCTACTACTTCAAGAAAGATGATTTGAATTATATTTGCTATGAGCGGGATGGCGATTTCTTTTCTATATATGGCTCTATTGATATGGACGAACTGATAAAAATTGCCGCTGGTATAACAACAGAATGATATACTCATCTTAGCTGAACAAATCAAAATTTCAGGAGGTATAATAAAATGTCAGACGTATATGAAAACTGTCCAGCTTTTGAAAATGATAAATTTCTACTGAGGTTTTCGCAACTTGATGATGCCGAGGATCTTGTAAGCGGTATAGTGATAAAAATGCACTACCGTTTTTCAACAGCGATAATTGTCATGGAGATAATTTCTATTATCCAAATGAAGATCGAATGAGACAAGCTATTAAGTTTTGGCTTAGTTCCTATTCATCCAAATGGTTTGTCAGGTGGACAATTATTGACAAAGAAAAGCATGAAGCTATCGGCACGATTGAAGTGTTTCATCGTAGTGCAAACGACAACTTTAATCATGTGGGTGTTCTTAGACTTGATTTGAAAAGTGAATATGAAACTTCAGAAGAAATTTTTACAATTATGAATCTTATTGTACCACCTACATTTGATTTGTTTGAGTGCGAGGAAATAATTACAAAAGTTCCTGTTTATGCAGTTGAAAGAATTGAAGCAATGAAAAGAGTAGGATTTAAGAAGTCAACGAAGCTGTTGGTTGGGACAATGGACGGTTACGCTTATAAGGATTATTGGACAATTAACAGAGGAGTATATATCCCTCTGGATGATTTGGAAGCAAAAGAAAAGGCGTGACCGAAGTCGCGCCCAATCTTCCCCATTGCGGGAGCATTTGCAAATACTGTTTTATGGGAACACGAAGCATTGTCCCTTTTTTCCTCCTTGTGCGTTATATGGGTGATACCAATAATGCACAAGGAGGATTTTATTTATGAAGAAAAAAGAAATTGTCACATTGGCACTAACTACCGCTCTACTGATGACCGCTCATGCCGTACCCGCATCGGCGGCATCAAATGCGCCTGAGAGTATGTCGCAAACAGGTTCGATACAAACCATTACTCCCCGATGGGAAAGCACCAATGTTGTTGTCCCGTCTATCTCAATCTCTGGCAAGCAGATTTCTGTGTCGGTATACATTTCACCAAAAAAATCGACGACATCATCCGTAGGTACCCTCTATCTGGAAAAGAAAGTTGGGAATGGTTGGACACCCGTCACCTCATGGTCGATTGATGGAACTGGATCGGTTAGCATTACCAAAACTTACACCGGCACAATGGGTATTACATACCGCACCAGAGTAGTTGTCACAACTGGGGTAGACAAGATTGATGCAACTTCTACCGAACGCACCGTCTAAAAAATTTAGAAAAAGATTGTCCCTTTTTCTGTGTCTGTCCGTTATACAAGTAAATCCACAAAACAGGAGGTGAAATAAGCGATGGCAACGGTAAATACTTTATGGGAGCATTTGTGTGGGTCTGCTTATTTCTCTTGCCCACTATGGAGGCTGCGACTTAAAATCAGCAGGACAAGCGCATAGCTTATATAGTCGATGTTTAGGTTATGCGCTGCCGATGGTTTTATCTACTAATTTTCCATGCTCTCAATGGGCATTGATACCAAACGAAAGGAGTTAATCTATGAAAAAAGCATTATGTGTCCTGTTATCCGTTGTTATGCTACTCTCCATGAGTGTTACCGCCTTTGCCGCAGATACAAAAGGAGCACCGTCGCAAACATTACCATCTTGGCTGCCTGATGATGCACCTGCGCCTGATCCAAACTCCGAGATTTCTATTGTTCACTTTTACATCAATGAGGATGGCGAAACTATTGTTTATGATCCAGAAACGGAAGTCATTCCTTATTCAACAGCATACGGTGATGCAGGAACAGCAGCCATTTATTGGGTTAACCGTTCACAAATTTATTGGGGCATTACTTCTTATACCAAAGGACTTATGACTTTTGCAGGAGATGTTACCACGAATCGTGGAGGATTTTACTTGCTTGGAGATATTGAGTTTGACGGAAGTGCTTCTGGCAACATCATGGGAGTAACAACAAAGCGTGGAACCAATACGGCAACACTCAGCGGTTTTATGATTGATGCTAAAGGAGTTTCTTTTACCGCACCTGATGTATCATCTTCTCTGACTTATTGATTATGTCTGTACTTATTATCGAGGAAAAGCCACCTCATTTTACAGATGTGGAGTTTGAATACAAAGGAATTGAATTTAAAGCACAAATCTGTCTGTTAGACACCGGAAAAGTGATGATTTCTTTTCGTGTACCCAAAAATGAATTAGAGCAAAACCTGTGTAAAGGTTTGCTTAATTCTCGTGGTACAAAATTGGATATAAAAATAAATCATTTACCAATGTGTGCAAACGTAGATACTTGCTCCTTTGCAATTCTCAAAGGCTCATCATTATTCTCCGATTTCAGCATTACTGTCGAGAACAATCTGATTCTCAGAGAGGATAGTATCTGACCTCAAATTTGTAATCTTCCCTCTGGCAGAAAAAGGCTACGCCCGTATCAGCAGTAATGCCGATACGGGCGTTTTTAAAAAGGTGAATTTTTATAATATTACTCATCATTTGAGCAAATAAAGCAAATCGCTATATCCCGACTTCATAAGTAATTGTTTGAAACCAGAAAGCACTTCTTCTTTTGTATAATTGTTGTTTTCCAAAAACTTATTATCTTTTTCACTAAGGTACTGATAAAAAAGAGCCACCTCTATTACCTCGTTATTGTTTGTATAGTCAATGCTATCTAAAAGTATGTTCTCTGCTTCGTTAATTTTTCCTAAATCAATCATATCAAGAAATTTTTTCCCGATACTTCATACTTGTTTTCTTTTTCAAGTTCAACAGAAACATACTCTTTCCCAAAGGCTAATGAAAATAATACTCTAACCATTTCTTTTATCATTCGCATGATGTAATCTTTCTCATCGGTAAAATTCATTTTTCCATCTCCTTAAATGCCATTCTAATTGTTTGGGACATATAAACTAACTGTATTGTAAATATAAGTCGACTTATAAAACTGAAATTTACGAAAATCTCTTTTGAATCTTATACAACCATATCCCAGCGACAACAGCTATAAATAATATAAACACAACCGCAATAGAAATGGCATAATCTTTCGGTAATACAACTGCAATTACTCCAGATAACAAAACACAAATTCCTATCAACAAAACAGGCTTTCCTAATGCTTTCGCATATCCATTTTTGTCATTTGTGGTTTCAAATACTTTACCATGAACAGAAGAGTAATTTCCTTTTAACAGAGAAATACTAAAAAATATGAGAAGAGCAGAACTAAACCACATCATTATACTAAAACCTATCATAATATATTCCTCCATCAATTATTTGTTTCGGGAATTCTTATTGTCTTAATTTAAATACCGAAACCATACCGCTAAGTGTTGTAGCCTGAGCTGTAAGTTCTTCACTCGTCGCTGATGTTTCCTGTGCCGCAGCCGAATTATTCTGAACAACTTCAGCAATTCTTTCTGCGGTTGCCTCTACCTGTTCCATACTGTCTGCCTGTTCAATGGAAATTTCTTTTATCTTTTTCGCACTGTCTGCAATCGCCTGTATGCCATCCACAACTTCTCTCAATGAAGTTGAGGCTTTCTCTGCATACATATTTCCATCTCCAACCTCATGAATAGCCGCTTCAATAAGTGCTTTTGAATCCACCGCTGATTTTGCACTCTGTTCTGCAAGGTTTCTGATCTGATCCGCAACAACAGCAAAACCTTTTCCGGCTTCTCCAGCTCTTGCTGCCTCAATCGAAGCATTTAATGAAAGAAGATTTGTCTGGCTTGCAATATCTTCAATCTGTGTGATAATTGCTCCTATCTTCTCAGAGGTTTCATTTATGCGTGACATAGCCTGCACTAATACTTCCATATCTCCACGACTGCCTTCTGCAATCTCCGCATACTTATAGGCTTCATCGTAAGCTGTTCCTAATTCTTCTGCTGTTGTTTTTATTCCGCTTGTAAGTTCATTGATAGTTGCCTGCATTTCCTCAACCGATGCCGCCTGATCCGTTGCGCCTTCTGCTAAAGACTGTGCCGCTTCTGCAAGGTTTGTGGAACCTGTAAGAACCTGCCCCGATGCATCATCTACCCCTCTTACAGTTGTATCAATCTCCTCATTCATTTTTCTTATGCCTGTCAGCAAATCGGTAAATGCTCCTGTATATACTTCCTCACACTCTGTATCAATCGCAAAATTACCTTCTGACATTTCATTTAACATTCTGCCAGAATCTTTAATTATAACTCTAATTCTGTCTGACATTGCAGATACACCAGATACAAGTTCCTTAATTTCATCCTCAGACTCAACCGTTGGAAGTGGAGAATCTATGTCACCCTCTGCAAATGTAATAAATCTGTCCTTTAATTCATTTAATGGTTTTTCAATGCTCTTTGATATTGCAACGGAAAGACTGTTTGAATAAATCGTTGATACTGCAATTACAATTATTATAATTGTCAATGCAGCTATCATAACCGTTCTCAACTGTGCACGTTTAGCGTTTCCAAGTGAAATATTCAAAGCCATAAGTTTCTGTAAAGCATCATCCAACGCCTGATACTTTGGTGCTGCTTCATCGGTCATCATCCGCTGAGCCTGTAATGATTTCGCAGTATCAGTCGTTGCACCGACCTCAATTACTTTTGCATCCACTTCCTTATACTCTGCCCATGCTTTATCAATAGCGTCCATGCAGGCAGTTCCCTCTTTTGTTATCATTGTTGGGCGTATTTTTTCCAAATATTCCTCAAACGATTTAACAGCCTGTTCATGCTGTTCTTTCATACTTTCAATGAGACTATCTGAATCATAACCTACAATACCTCTTGAGGCAGCCCTTACTTCCGCTGATTCATTCATTGCCATAGCAATGTCTCCCTGTGGATACGCATAATTATCCAGTATCGTTCCATAGTTGTTTATCGTATAAAGCATAATCACTACAACCAGTGCTGATAATATTCCAAAAATGAGAATAATCTGTCTGAAAGATTTTTTCAGTCGTGCACCAATCTTCATTTTGTTAAGTTTCTTAAACATTTGTCTTGTCTCCTTCCTAATGGATAAAATGGTTCTTTGTTGTCCCATCAATATGTATATACAAGTCAATATATGACCGTACATCAAGGTGGTTTCAATATAAAAGGCACATTTCAATTATGCACTAACGCATAACCAAAATGTGCCATATACAATCAGATCATGCCAAAAGAAAACAGACTTATCCTGTCTGTCTGTCTGTCTGTCTGTCTGTCTGTCTGTCTGTCGTCTGTCTGTCGAGATTATATGTATCAGCCTGCA
>ERZ860023.1178-NODE-1178-length-11144-cov-3.158535_pt1 | contig 11144 bp, 19 predicted proteins | sample MGYA00509983_ERZ860023 | MGnify/ENA primary metagenome ERZ860023 (study PRJEB30046, sample SAMN00715180) | human gut metagenome | study: EMG produced TPA metagenomics assembly of the A metagenome-wide association study of gut microbiota in type 2...
TACTTAATTCCTTATCAGATCCCTTTCCTGCAAATACTTCATATTTATCAAAAGTAGGATTCTTAATAATTGATTTTGAACCGTCCGGTAACATAATTTCATATGTACCCTCTATTGAACGCATTGCAATAACTTTGCCGCTTGAAGTTGTACGATATGTTATTCCATAATTTATTATACCATTTCCGCTTGAATTGTCAACTGTGATACCCGCCTTTTCTCTATTTTTTTCGTCCAGCTCCGTTTTCCAATTATCATTCATTTCGTCTATAGCCTGCTGTTGTAATCTTTTTCTCTCGTCAAGAGAAAGCCCCAGAATTTCTTGTGAAACAACGCCTCTGTGAATGCAGTGGCAGCTTATTGATTCCTCAGGCGGAAGAACGGGATCGCGCGGAAAATCTGCGAGATACGTTACCCCGTTATAACCTTTAAGTATAAAATTTTTATCTTTACGTACTATCTGACCGCTTATTGCTTCATGATTTGCCCTCGGTTCGTTTCTGTAACTTCCGGTATGCACCCATTCTTTAAATTCTGCCGCAGGACACTGCTGTATAGATTCTTCCTTTGCCACACTATGAGCGCGCAGCATTTCTGTAATAGCCGCGCGCCTTGCCTTATAATATTCGTCCCTGACGCCGTTTGTCATTATATCCTCGGTCAAATCGGCGACGCTTTTACCATTTTTTAAAGCGTTTGACAACACCCTTTCTATTTCTTCGTGGGAAGAAAGCTTCATAATGTCAGAAAGCTCGCCGCTCCACTGCGCTATCCAACCAGAAGTTTTATCGGATATCTGCTCAACTACAAGTTCTGAATCCATAGCAGACATATAGACATTGGCCAGCTCCGGTATACACTCCGACAATTTTCCGAAAAATAACGGATGAAGTTTTTTGCCGATATTATCCGTACTTTTAAAACCTTGCCACTCGCCCTCAATTAAATCTTCAAGACCGACGCCGTTTCTCTCCGCTTCCTTTAACAGTTCTTCAACGTTAAAAGACTGCTCCTGAAATATCTCAGCGAGCTTTTCTTCCAGTTCCTCTATGTTCTTCACGGTTTTTTCGGGTAGTGCAAAACCCGCTTTTTTAAAGAATCGGCTAACGTATCATCTTCTTTCTTTATGTAGGCGTCAATTGATTTTATGAGCGCCTGACACTCGCAAAACATAAAATCAGCCTCCTTTACTATATTTTAGGAGCAGAGATCGCACCGATTTCATAATTGCGATTATCTCATCTTCTTTATTATTCTCGGCTTTTGCAATCTGAGCGTTTAAGCCTGAAATATGTTTCTGATAAGCAAGCGGAATATTTCCCCATTCGCCTTCGTAATCATCGCTTACTTCGCCTAACGATTTAAACGCTATTTCCTTAGCCTTATTTGGCGGTAGACCGCCTGCATTACTGCAAACATTAAGAATTTTATACAAATCGTCGGGATTGGTTATATCCGGCTCCTTAAAATATACTTCAACGTTTTCAAAGCCGTAGTCGTTAAGCAGTTTATTATTTATTATCCACGCCAGCGACTGCCGTTCCGTTTGAAACACCTGTTTTTCAGTAACTTCCATGGCTGTCTGTGCAGTTGAACGATTAAAGTCCGTTGTGTACCCTACATACAGATCGGGGAGCCGAAATGACGATTGCACTTTTTTACGATTATTATCGAGATAGTCTTGAAATAATTCATCGTGCTGGAGAATATCCGCAAGACTTTTCAGTTCGATCTCCGGCTGCTTTGCGTCGCTTATGGCCGAACTGTTTTCATTGCTTTCAGATTCAAGCAACAGAAAACTATGCTGCCCTGATTCCCCTTTTATGTCATTCATATATGTCTGAAGCTTGTCGAAACTTTCGTCAGTAAGAGTACCGCCCTTGATAATTACCGCCATAGGCGTATGCCTACCGTTTTCAAAATAATTATTGTTAAGATTCTCCGCCTTGCGGCTTCCGTCTATGCCGAGGCTCTGCCCCATCCAACGAACTTGACCGTAAGGTTTCGAACCAAGCTTGAATTCAAGTATTTCATTTGCCTGCTTTTCCACAGGAATATTTTTTACATATTCTCCGGTATTCTTATCCATTATGCGCTTATCGCCGAACTCCTTGAAATATACAAGCTTACCGTTTTTAGATTGCTTATATTTGCGAAATTGTTTTCTTCGGCTTATCGTTTTTCCTTGAAATTTATATTCAGTTTCTACGTAATCGCCTAAAGGCTTTGTTTTTTCAACACTTGCAACGTCCTCTATGAATTCTATCTGATTGACCTCTCCCGCCGCGTTTCTCAAAACTTCAAGATATGCTATACCGTAAGTTTCACGCGCGACGATGATGTTTTCAAAAATCTCCTTTGTATCGCAATCAAGATTCAGCAGCTCCACAACGTCGGAAAGCTTTTTCAGCTCTCCCTCAAGTTTTTTAGTATCGGTTTTATCTTCTTTATATCTGACAGAAATACCGAATCCCGCTATATTGGACTTATATGCGCTTATACACTGCGGTAAAATTGACGAATGTTCAACCATACTTTCTAAGCCTCTAAGAGGTATGGGAGGCGCAAGCCAATCGGCGTATGAATTTTCCTCGCTACCAAGATTACAAGGACGGTCGGATTTATATATATTTCCCCGAGCCGCTTTAATGATTTTAGCAGATACCTTACTATTTTTCTTGCTCAAGTCTTGCGTCTCCTTTCTTTCTTAAATCTAACAGGAAGGCAGCATAATAAAATACAATCCGCTTCATCCGGTGAATGGCCTCCTCTTTTTTTGATAGCGTCCTTACTCTCCACTCTCTGCCTGGAATCATCAGTCATCGAATATTTTCTTCCTGAAAGCTGTGCGATTAGATCGTCGTCGTCCGGTAAAATCAATTCCACCGGCTTAGGCTTTCCGTTCTCATCGTGCGGAGAAAGAAGGCTTCTGACCACGCCCATCATATATGTGGTAGAATCATAATAATACGCATGCCTTATTCTCTCTCCGAATTTAATCGGAAATATTTCAAGCCGTTCAAATCTTTGAGGATAGTTTCGCTTAAGCTGCCTTAATCTGTCTACTACCCCGCCGCCTACTCCGCCGTCGTCAATCTTAACGGCAATCGGGCGGCTGTATTTAGGATATTTTTTCAGCAGTCCTTCATAGCATTCTACGATATCGTCAGCAGTTTTCATGGTATCTTGCCCGTGACGTTTGCAATAAATTTCAGCTTTTTCATTTACCTTAGTTCCTATAACCGTTTTATCATCTCCGAATCTTGCTACATCAACGCCGATATGGATAAGATCGACTACCTCCGGATTTTCCCATTCCGTCATAACAGAAGCTAATATAAGCTCCATAGGAATAAACACATCGTCCTCTTGCTTTGGAAATTCTCCGTCCACACGTACTCGAACAAAATTTGAATCCTTACCGTATTTATTCTCAAGAGATTTTATGTTATCTTTATTCGTCCGCAAGCTGTCCCGAGAACTTACTCTGTGACATTTATAAAGAGCTCTATCACAAGTATGAGAGTCGTAAAACGTACCGGATGTCCTTGTAGGATTCCCGCACATAAGAAGCTTATTGTTGGAGCCGGAAAGCGTTCCTAAAATCGCTTCCATTATTAAATCGGCAACGCCTGACGCCTCATCAACTATAAACAGCATATTGTCTTCATGAAACCCCTGCATATTTTCAGGCTTTGTCGCCGTTCTTGCAGTTGCAAACCATCTTTCTTCATAACCGACCATTGATACCTTAGTTTTCGTCCATTTTAAAACAGCCTTCAAAAGCGGGCTGTTGGACTGCCACTTAGACACCTCCGCCCAAAGGACATCGTTAAGCTGCTGTTTCGTTGGAGCGGTTGCAACTACTCTCGAATACGGAAAGCAGGAAAGAAACCACAAGCACAGAACAGCCTCGCAACCGGTTTTACCAACGCCCTGACCTGAGCGCACCGTTACCCTCGGACTTTCAGCTATATCCGCAAACACATCTTTCTGCCACTTGTCGCATTCGAATTTGCAGACCTCGTATGCGAACAATTCGGGATCTTTTCGATATTGCGGGATTTTTTCCCTGAAAATCTTTAAAAGCCTACTATCCATTTTTTTCATCTCCGAGAATTGCGCCAATCCACGCTTCCGCCATGCTTTCGCCTACGGAATCTTCCTTACGCTCGCTGAACATCCCCAAATGCTTTCCTAAAAGCTCAAGAGCCTTGATTTTTTCTTTACCTGAAATATCGGTATCTGCAAGAGCAATCTTTTCCAGTTCTTTTAAAACTGTGTCGGCATTGATTCCAGTCCGCTGAGACTGTTCTTTTCTTAGTTCGTTTATATAATTCAAAACGTTATTTTTCGTAATAAGTTGACGGCCTATTTCAGGATTTTTATACCCCGCTCTGGCAGCCGCCTGCGTTGCGTTCAGGTCAATGAGGTACTCCTCACCAAACCTTTTTTGTTTTTCTGTTAATTTTGGCATTTACCCCACCTTCCTTTCGTTGGGTATAAGAAAAGCCCTAATCAATAGATTAAGGCTTGAAATATAAAAACCATATCGGTGGCTTCACCGAAATGGTTTTAATTACATATTCACGGAAAAGCGAACCGGACGCTTTCACGCCCGGAAAGCCTACTGTTTTTTCCGTTGGCTTTTATTTTGGATTCTGAATCCATTATTATGATAACATAGAAACATAGTGGCATTCAATGCCCTAAAAAATATTTCCATGTATTTGGATAAATTCCTTCATCGCCTTGTTATGTACCTTGTAAATACTTCTTAGATCCTCATATCCTAACTCCTCCTGTATCTGCTCCCATTTTTTAAAGCGTATATACCGTTTCATTAATACAAGCCTGTACTTTGGGTTTTTTATCTGGTATATCTTCAAGCGGATTTCTTTTTTCGTTTCAAAAAGCTTATCGGTTTCCTCGTTTATTTTTTGAGTTAATTCATCATGCTTGTCAATATAAGAGGCGAGTTTAATTTCAGCGCTATTGTCGTTATGCACGCCGGGTGGCATGTCTGTAATTATCTGCGTACATCGGCAGATATCCGAATCGAGTTCCTCAAGCTGTAATATGTTTTCGTCTATCTCCTTGTTAATATAAAAGCTCTGTTTTAAATACTCTCTTGCAGTCACGCCCTTACCTCCTCGATCCTGAAAATATCAAGCCTTTTACCCGCTCTGATTATGTACCTTCTGGCGGCTCTTGCGGAATCGAACTCCAAGTACCCGTTATCAAGCGTTCCGAGGTAACGGCTGGTCAGCTTATTAAATACACGGTATTTTTTAATCATATCAGTCTCCTTGACCTAAAGTTATATTTTATATCGTCTATTCTGTCAAAGTTACTGGACTGTCCCGGTCTGCCCTGCGGCAGTTTCGCCGCATGCAAAGCTTTTGTCTCTTCCTTTGTCGCTAATCCGTTAAAATGACAATCGTCCTCATAAGGGCATCTGCCGTTTAAGCAATCGTAAGGCGGATTGCATTTCGGTTTACAATACATCGTTAAATTTAATGTACTCCACAACCGACCCGATAAACTGGGAATTTGGCGGTTGTGATTTCCGGGAATCCCATCTCCCGAAGATGTCTTCCAAGGTTTTCGAATCGGCGCAGTCAAACGCTCTTACAATAGCATGCCTTATTGCCCTTTCAACCCTTGACGGAGTTGTGTCAAACTCCGCCGCTATTTCCGGATACAACCTTTTTGTTATTGCGTACAGATAAGTTTCATCATTAGCGACCATCAAAATTGCTTTCTTCAAGTATTCATAACCCTTAAAACTAAACGACATTCCCATACGTTTAAATATTTCATATATCTGCTTTTCACTGATATTCATTACTCTTTCCTCCTGAAATTTCCTCAATGCTTAAATTCGTGATATCCGCGCTTACATCACAAACATCCATTAAAACGCTTTTAACCAACGACTTCATATCCTCCGGTTTGTCCGTTTCAGCCGTAAGCTGAATCTGCGCCGTTGCTCTGACTATGTAAGTTTTCATTTCATTCGCTCCAATCTATTGCCTGACCGCATTTCGGACAATAATCATATTGTCCATCATAATCTACGTCATAGGGTGAAGCGCAGCTGGGGCACTTATACATAAGCAAACTACCATCCCGTTATAAGCTGAAACATCCGGCTTTTTCGGTATCCGCTTGCCGATTCTCTTGATAACATACTCTAAAATTTCTTCTATTTCTTCTTTACTTTTACTCATTTTCTTCGTCCTCCTCATACATATCAAGGTTTTCATTTATGTAAAATGGCTTGGAAGTAAAATTAATACTTAAACGATTTTTCTCAGGTATAGTAATAATCATTGTGCAGTTATTTAAAACTACAACTTCCGTACCCCCCCACTTCCATACTCTGCCCTTTGTGTTTTTCCACGTACTTTTCGCAAAACATCCTAAATGCCTTATCTTCGTTAATCATTTTCTTCTCCTTTAAATTGTTTCAATATTAAACACTCATGTAAAAGTGATTCGATTTCTGCAAGATAATATTTTGCATTAATTGATAACTTGGAAAATTCATCTGAATTATAAGTTGTGGTCATACTATCAAGATAATAATCAAGCATAAAACGAAGATTTTTTATCCTACTCATTTTCAGTCCTCCTCATACGGAATAATATCTAAAATTTCAAATTCACTATAGTCATGCGAATCGTCTTCTCTAACCGATATAACTTTTATACTCTCATTCAATTTCGGCAGGCCATATGCGTAATCTGAAATATCGCTATCGTCCTCGGGATCCGGCAAACTCTCAAGACTTTCTATATCTTCACATTCAACAATTATCGAATGCAGTAGGGTAGCTTTTTCCTCAATGTCGATTAAATATTTATTCATTTTCTTCTCCTTTCAACAGTTCAGGGTTGTCGTATATGTTGCCTATGACTTCGCAGTAACGATTAACTAAATACATGTTCTTACTTCCTCGTTTCGCCGTTATACACTCGCTTACCTCTAAATAAAATTTCTCTCATGATCGTTTCCTTTCTCTTTTCCACGCTTCATAATCGTCTTTGTCCTCATTAGTCAGTATGCGGAATCCTTTCAATTCGTCATCTGTTTCTTTTTCGATGCAAGATATAAATGTTTCTACAAATTCAAAAACAGTACAGTCTCCATAATGCTTTTCCAGTAAACTTTCAGCCTCTTGCTTCTCTCTCAAAGCTTCTGTGGCCGTCAGCAGATCGTAGCTGTCGTCTATATGCTCATTGCTTAAACGTTGTATAGTTAAAATAGCTTTTTCTATATCGTTCATGGGTTACCTCCAACCTTTTCCTTTTCATAATTAGCGCATTTAAACAAGCTTTCAGCAAAATTCAAACCCGCTTGAATACCGTCGTAATATTTTTTGAGTCCATATAAATCACGGTCGTAATCATACTCCTTTCGACGACGATAAGCTTCAATCGCTTCTAACGCTTTGTCAGTATCAATATTTTTTGCCTTATACATAGATTACCTCCTAATTTTTTATCCTCCCTGACTTTCATTAACAGCCGAATAGCTGTCGTTCGTTATTTCAATCTCCGTTCTTGGATTTTTCTTATCCACCTTGCCGCACAGTTTCAGGTCAATGTTGCTGAAGCTGTCGTCGGCAATAATACCCGCCTTTACAAGTCCGTCCAGTATAAACTTCCCGCTGTAGTTGTCGGGATCCCGCCGTATTTTATTTCCAAAAAAATATGTAAGGGTAACAACGGCCTTTTCAAGCGGTTTTTCCGGTTTAGGCCTGCATTTCAGCAATATAAGCTTCGCCCAGTACTTTTTCTTTTCCTGATACTCCCATTTATTTGTCCTCCCGATAAATTTGTTATTGCTCGGAGGTATCTCGTTTATCGTGTATTTCATTCCTGTATTTCTCCATAAGCACGCCGTTCCAACAGCCGCGCTTGAAATAATTGCTTTTTTCAGTAGTCACTTTTTGGCCTATTTCACATAAGGCCAGTGAATTTCCGCCAAGCTCGCATTCATGACATGCCACCCATTGAAATCTTCCGTAAATATAACTATTCATATTCGCCGCCGAAATCATTTACAAAGGCTTTTAAATCCTCCAAATTATAGCTGTGCTCTTGTTCAGGCAGATTTTCAGAGCGATTATCATAATTGCCGTCCAGAACCTTTGCCATATTGGTATCCTTTATAAGCCAGTCGAATGTAGCCCGCCAATCGCATTTAATTTTTCCTTTTAAGAAATCACTGGATTCTGCTTTTTTAAACAGTCTTTCAAAATCTTTTAGATTATATTTTTTCAGGCTTGCTTTAACAGCTTTCTTTCTGGCTTCTGAATATTGGGTTATTCTGGGATACGACCTGCATATCCGATTATATAATTCAAATATTAACATACAGTTATCCTGGGGAGCGTCAGGTGTAGGCGGTACGCCGTCTTCTTTACTTTCCTTTACTTTACTCTTCTTTACTTTACTTTCCTTTACTTTACTTTGTTTTATTATCGGCTGATTAACTTCAACTATCGGCTGATTTTGGCTTAAAATCGGTTGATTTTCAAATAATTGCAAAATAGAATTCCTTGAAGACAGCTTTTTCATTTTTTCAAAATCTAAAAGCCAGTAATCAAGATTTATATCAACCGCTTTTCGCTCTACAGTAGCTTGATAAAATTGCTCCTGAATACGCTTAGACGATAATATTCCGGATTTAAATAGGTCGCCGCTAAATAGTTCACACGCCACTAAACCCTCGATTATTGCCATTACGGTTTCCGGAGTAGGAGGATACTTTCCTCTTATAATTCCAAGTATCTTCCATACTACGCGATTTTTAGTTTTCTCATCTCCATAATCAATATAATAGCCTTTGCCTCCATAAATTAGGTCAAGAAGAGTAAGCCATACATCAATCGCTACGGAGCCATATTCCATACGTAAATCCGATAATTTTTCATCATTTGTCATTCCGATAAAGTGGGAATAATAATCAATCCCCTCTTTGTTGAACGCCAACTTATCACCTCATTTCAAGATAAAGCACAAAGCTAAAACGGAACTTCTCCATCGCTTAAAATTTCCTCGAAGTCCTCTAAACCGCCTATTGCCGCCGATTCCTGATTAGCCGTACTTACTGCCGATTTAGGCGGATCGGCGAAGGTATAACCCGCTGCGGAAGCATTCCCGCCGTCACCGGAGGATTTACTTTCGCCGAAGTTAACATTATCCGCCTGAACGTCCATAGAGTAATGCTTAACGCCGTTCTTATCGGTATAATTGTTGTTTCTCAAACTTCCTTCAACAATTATCATTTTACCCTTAGAAAAATATCTGCTGATAAATTCAGCCGTATTGCGCCATGCCACGACATTAATAAAATCAGTCTGCCTTTCACCGGTTTCCTTAGAAGTATAATTCCTGTTTACCGCCACCGAAAACCTGCACGTCGCTATTCCCGACGGGGTTTGCTTTAATTCAGGATCGGCTGTAAGCCGACCCATTATTATTACTTTGTTAAGCATTTTGATCCTCCATTAAGCTTGTAAAGTCGTCTATTTCATTTTCCAAAGCAGGCTCCTGAACAGGCGATTCATATAATTCCGCGTCAATGGGCGCGTTGCCGATCGGTTCTTCAATATTCATTTCTTCCGCTCCGTACATTCCTTCAAAATTGTCCGGGAAAGCCTCTCTTAACGCCTGCATTTTTGCAACCTTGCGTATCATAGTAGCCGGTTTTGACGCCCACTGCGCGTTGATAGTACCGTCCTTTTTTTTGCCTATGTATTCGTCAAGTGATACGGAAGCTTTTACAGGCTTATCATATCCGTCAACATAAACCTCAGCCCAACCTCCTAATAATTGTTCATCAGGCAGCACAATTGTTCCAGTTCTGTTTTCAATGCCGATATCAGGGCTATATACCACAACTCCCGCGTCAAAGCCTTTGTACTTATCGCATCTTGCCGCGCGCTTTTCAAAGGCTGCTTTTCCGGTTACTATTGTAGCCGGTTGATTGCCGTACTTAATCAGGTAAGCTTCTCGTAAAAATGGATTCAAGCCCTGATATTTGCAAAGGTTGATAAACATTACAATCTCTTGTGTTGTAACTTTATCCGCGTCGCCTGAAACAAGATATTTTTTTACGGTGTTCGGACTTAGCTTGACATCAGCGTTTCCTGCTTTAAAAGTAATTTCAAGCGGATTTGAATCTGATTTAGATTTAACCAATGAATTATTTACTGCCATTTTCTTTAACCTCTTTCTCTTTCTTGATTGTTTCAAATTTTATACCGTTATTTCTCATAAAGTTCATTAAACTTATTATCTGACTGCGAGTACAAACAACCCGAAACGAAGCTGTTCCGACCGAATCGGCCGCTATATCTTTTTCCATTCCCGGAATAACTTGCTGTGTATCTGATATCACTGTCGGCTGTACCGGCTTAGATTTTTCTGTATTTAACGCCTTCGCTTGGATTTCCGTTTCTTTTTTTAATTGTGCAGCATATACAAGCGTTTTACTTAAATCGTAATTTTTGCAATACTCTGACAAAATAGCCGATTTATAAGGCACGTATGAATATTGGTCGTTTATAGTTGCCAATTCCTCGCGGATCCGGTCGATGGTATCTCCGATCTCATTTTTCAACGTATCCGTTTTTATTGTAACGTTTGCCCATTTGGGGTTTAATATTTTATCAAATAAAACGATCTCTGCAAGTTCTTTTACATTCTCATTAAAATACGTTTTCAGTTCGTTGTATTTTTCCTGCTTTTTTATCTCCTCGAACTCCTTGATCTGAGTGTCAATTGCAATAACGGGAGCCTTGATAAGAGATACTAATTCCTTGCATTGCGCTTCAAAGTTATTGTACGGAGCAAGGCATACCGACTTGATTTCCTTGCGTTTGTCCTCAATTGCCGCCGCCAGCTTATTAAGCTTTGCCTTATCGGCCTTTGCGGCTTTTATTCCGTCTTCAGTCACAACGAGATTTTTGTATTTTATAAGTTTTTCTTCAAGCTCTGATTTTATTTCCTCAAAATTGAAATCTATGCTCTGAGGAAATGCGCCAAGATCAGTTTTAACTAAAAAATCCATATATCCTCCTGTTACAATAAATTTAGTCGGTAAAACCATAACAAACCAGTAATGGTTT
>ERZ860023.1183-NODE-1183-length-11126-cov-1.833981_pt1 | contig 11126 bp, 10 predicted proteins | sample MGYA00509983_ERZ860023 | MGnify/ENA primary metagenome ERZ860023 (study PRJEB30046, sample SAMN00715180) | human gut metagenome | study: EMG produced TPA metagenomics assembly of the A metagenome-wide association study of gut microbiota in type 2...
CGTTTCTGGATTCAGGCCCGGGAGTGGCGGTTGCCGAAGAAGCCGTAATCTCCCCCTCCTGCCCACAAGCAGATGCTTTCTCTATTTTAGCTGTCCCTCCGCACGAGGAAAGTAGGATGGCGGAGAATGCTAACACTGACAAGAATTGCTTTTTCATATTATGTATTAGTTTTATGTTTTTATGATTGCAATATTAGCACATTCTCCCCAGAAGGATTTTCTACGTTATCCAAACGGCTTTCCCCGATGTTCAAAACAGCTTTCTCCAATGTTCAAATGTTTGCAGATTTGTTCAAAACATGCTCTCCGGCAGTCTCTCTCTCAATTTTTATGAGTATTTTCGCATCGTAATGCAGAGATTCGTTGAACAAAACAAATGGATGACATGCCAATGCTTTTAGTCTACACTATATATTATGAAATACATTAAATACTTACTTCTATTGTGTTTAATCACCGCATGCAACCCGTCGGACACAAAGCCCGCACCGGAAGGCAGCATCGAAAGCCCCGTCATCACCAATGACCTCTCCAATCAGAAGGTCACCGCCTTTGCCGAAGATGCACAAGGACACATTTGGATAGGAACTTCACGAGGGGTAAACAAATATAATGTACACGAATATCATCAGTATTACTGTACGGATGACTCGCTGGATATACCCGACAATCAAATCAACGACCTCTTCCGTGATTCACAAGGCCGGTTGTGGGTAGTCACCGTAAATGGAACCAGCCTATACACAGACAAAGATAATTTCCAAAATATCCCACTGGACTTCCCCAATAAAAACGGCATCCAAATACTCGAGAACAAAGACGGAAAGATTTTTCTGAACATGATGCACAACCTTGCCGTATATAATCCACAAACACACAAATTTGACGTACCCATCAAGATATTTGACCCAAACTATACCTTCAACAACCGCTGCTTCATAGACCAGAGCAACAAACTGTGGGCAGTGACCCCACTGTCTCTGCGCCGCTACAACTCCTCCACACTAGCGCTGGAAGACTCCATTCCAATGCAAGGCATTTTTCCCACCCACTTCTTCATGCACACCAACGGAATCCTATGGCTGGCGGGAAACCGCCAGATAACATTGTTCGACACACATACGCACAAATTCAAGGAAACACCCCAAGCCCTTCGGAGCCATCCGTTGCTGCTGCATGCCAACGTCAACTACATCCACCCTTACGGCAGCAACAGCCTGCTGCTGAATACCGACCAACAAGGAATGTTTCTCTACAACTACGTGGAAGGATACGTGATACATCAGAGCGAAAACGGTTTTCCCTTCGAAGTGCCTCACTTCAAGATAAGCACCATGTTTACCGACTCACAGAAAAACCTGTGGATAGGCTCTGTAGACCAAGGCTATGTCGTGCGTTACAACTATAAAGAACGTTTCAACACCAATAATCATCTCAGCTCATACCTGAACCGAAAGTCAGTGCTGTCCGTGGCAGTGGACAAGGAGCGAAATCTCTGGATGGCCACCATGATAGACGGGCTGTACGTTTACAACATGGACAGCCACGAAGTGAAAGAAGTGGACTCGGCTGGACTTCCGGGAAAAAGCGCTACCGACAAACCGGACATCACACGCGTATTCGTAGATGATGAGGGCTACATCTGGCTGGCGGCCCTCTATGCGAGCAAGGTGATGAAATGCAGCTATAAAAACGGCATACTGAAGACAGAGTCTATTCATGACATCTTCCTACCACTGTCGTTTGCACAAGATCGTTGTGGAACAATTTGGGTGGGTACATACAGCCCTAAACTTTATGCCAAAAAGCGTAAAGAAAAAGAATTTGTCCAAACAAAAGTATTTTCCTGGACGGGAACCTTCATACCCGGACTCCTTCCACGCAACAACGGAAAGATGTGGACCACTGCCTTCATGAACCCAGTCATGCAAATCAATCCCGACAATTGGGAAAGCGCTGAAGTACCATTCGAGAACACCGACTGGCAAGCTTGTATCCAACGTTCAGTATTCATCCCTACCGACATCTTCGAAGACAGTCGTGGAGATGTATGGATTGGGACCGTCAGCAACGGACTGCTGCACTATTCTGCCGCCACCGGAAAAATCGAGACCATAGAGGGTACACCCTGCCGGGACATCTCTTGCATTGAGGAAGATGCACAAGGCAATATATGGGCAGGCACACAATACGGGCTGGGCAAATATGACCGCACCGTAGGGAAATTTACCAACTACTATGCCGCCGACGGCATAGGCGGCAATCAGTTTTACGACCGTTCTTCATGCCGCCTGCCCGACGGGACACTTGTTTTTGGCGGTACGCACGGGCTGACTTTCTTCAACCCTATGGACGTAAGTACCAAACGGGAAATTCCACTGCTCTTCGAGGATTTGAAGATACACAACCGGTTGGCACGCCCACAAGACAGCAAAAGTGTAGACAAGCACCTTTCCTACCGACCGGACATCTGCCTGGACCACAATCAGAATGGTTTCAGCATCTCCTTTGCCGCACTGGACTACTGCGAATACGAACGCGTACATTATTATTACAAGATGGACGGTTTCGACAAATATTGGATTGATGCCCGCAACAACCGCGAGGCCTACTATGCCAATCTGCCTGCCGGTACCTACACTTTCAAAGTTAAAATAACTAATAACGACAAGAGCATTGTAGAAAGGGAAAATTCCATACGCGTCATCGTAAAGCCCGCCCCTTGGCAAACATGGTGGGCATGGTGCACCTATCTCTCATTGCCGCCGCCATCATCGGTATCTTCATCCGTGCCTGGCTACGCATTAAGCAGGAAAAAGAAACCGCCCGACGCGCCAAACTGGAGAAGGACCAGGAACAACGGGTGAACCGCATGAACATGAGTTTCTTTGCCAACATCTCGCACGAGTTCCGCACCCCACTCACCATGATTTCGGGTCCGGTAACACAACTTTGCGAAAGTCCCAAAATAGAGGGAGAAAACAAACAACTGCTTTACATCGTACAACGCAGTGTGGGGCGCATGCTCCGTCTGGTGAACCAGCTGATGGACTTCAACAAACTGGAGAATGACACCCTGAAGCTGCGAGTGAAACGGACTGACATCATCTCGCAACTGCAACGCTTTGTAGATATTTTCCGCATCAACGCCAACGAGAAAGGCATCGCACTGAACACTTATGGCCTGGAGGATACTTTCCTCATGTGGCTGGACGTGGACAAGCTGGACAAGATTGTAGGAAACCTGCTTTCAAACGCCTTGAAGTTCACTCCGAACGGTGGGAAAGTGGAACTGTGCTTCGACGTCATTACCCGCGAAGAGGCTGCGCGTCTCTTTACGCTGACCGACAAAGACATCGACACGCAATACGTCAAAGTTGCCGTGGCCGACAGCGGGAACGGAATCCCCGAGGAACAGTTGGAGAAGGTATTCGAACGCTACTACCAACTGGACAATCAATCCAAAGGCACCTATAACTGGGGAACCGGCATCGGCTTGTACTATGCCCGCAGCCTGGCGCTGCTGCATCACGGCTATCTGAAAGCCGGTAACCGTACCGAAGGAAGCGGAGCCGTCTTCACCCTGCTGCTGCCGGTGAATGACCTCTCCTATACCCCCGAAGAATGTACCCTCCCCGAAGAAGAACAGAACAAGGCGTTTCCGATACAAACGGAAGAACAGTATCAACTGGAAAACACAGAGAGCATCCGGCAACAAAAGCAAACCCTGCTGGTGGTAGACGATGATACGGAAGTGGCCCACTACCTGAAGGCCCTGCTTTCTCCCGTCTACAAAGTTGTCTGCCGCTTCGATGCCGACAGCGCCTTCAAAGCCATGAGAGAAGAAGCTCCCGACCTCGTACTGAGCGATGTAGTGATGCCCGGAAGAAACGGTTACGACCTCTGCCGACAGATAAAGGAAGACTTGCAACTATGCCACATCCCCGTGATACTGGTAACAGCCAAAGCTACTGTAGAGAACCAGGTGGAAGGTCTGAATACCGGTGCAGATGCCTACGTAACGAAACCTTTCGAGCCCAACTACCTGCTGGCGCTTATCAAATCCCAGCTGAAGAACCGTGAGAAAGTGCGCAGTCTCCTGAGCCGTTCCACCCAAACGGATGAGATTGAGGAGAACGTGCTCTCCCCGCAAGACAACACCTTCATGACCGAACTTTACCACCTGATGGAAAACGAACTCTCCAATCCGGAACTGGACGTGGCGCGCATGACCGAGCTGCTGAAAATCTCCCGCACCAAATTCTATTACAAGGTAAAGGGGCTGACGGGTGAGAACCCCAGCGTATTCTTCAAGACCTACAAGCTGAACCGTGCCGCCGAACTGATAAAGGAAGGGAAATATACCATCTCAGAGATAGCGGACATGACGGGATTCAGTACACTGTCCCATTTCTCGACCAGCTTCAAGAAACAATTCGGGGCGACGCCGAGCGAATACAGCAAGTAAAAAGCCGGTCGGTTCAAATTTATTCATTACATTTGTACCATTCTTAAAAAAACTTTTTATCCATGGCACACCGACTGAATACCAACAAGCAGTTTATGATAGGCAACGGCATCCTTGCTTTCGCCGTGATTTTTGTAGTTGTCATCTTTGTCTACATGAGCATGAGGCTGCAACAACGGAAAGAAGGAGAACGCAACTTCATCGAGACATACACCATCACACTGACGAAAGGATTTGCCGGAGATTCCACTTCCATATTCATCAACGACAGCCTGCTGGTGAACCGCACCATTGCAGAAGAACCTTTCACCATCGAAGTGAAACGCTTTGCCGAGCAAAACGCACTCATGATTGTAAACAATGCAACTGAAAAGCTTTCCTTATTTGAGCTAAGCGAAAAAGGGGGCGAATACCGGTTCGAGAAGGAAGGGGAAGAGGTGAAGCAGCTGGCAAAAAATTAGGGATAAAAAGTTGTGAAGCATTTTGCTCTCATATTTCGGAGTCAACAAGCTTTTTCCTGGCTTACCAACAGCCACTACAAAGACATCACATAACTTTTGCAGTGCTACTGCAAAGACATTACACAACTCCTGCAGTGACACTGCAGCGATACTGCATACCTTTTGCAGCGTTACTGCAAAACAGTTGCAGTGTCACTGCAAAGGTGTTGCAGCAGCACTGCAAAAGGAGTGCAGTGACAGTGCAAGAGGTATGCAGTAGTTTTGCAGTATCACTGTCTGTAAAACAAGGAACTACTTACCGTCCATACTAATCTCTAACCATTTATTTTCGTTTGATATTTCCGAAGCTCCGCTCTCAATGCTTGTGCCTTTCCATCAGTCATCCGGTCGAGCAAATCCCAGAAACGCTCCCCGTGATTCATCTCGCGGGTATGTGCCAGTTCGTGCAGTAGCACGTAGTCTATCAGATGCTTGGGAAGAAGTACCAGATAATAGGAAAGGTTGATATTGCCTTGTGCCGAACAGCTTCCCCAACGCCCGCTGCTGGAATTTATCTTCACACTCTTGTAAGGAAGGTTGTGCTGCATGGAAAGCATATACAGACGGGGCGGAAGAACAATTTTCGCATTTCGCCGTAAAGCTTCCTCAATTACCTTGCGCAGCCAAGCCTGCAACTTCTCATCCGAGAAATCGGCATCAGGAGGACAGATTATCTGCATTTCCCCCAATTCCGAACGGGACAAGAACCGTTCCCGTTGTCCGCTGACCAACGTCAGTTTAAAGAACTCCGTATCAATGCGGTAATCCAAATCAATCAGCTTTCTGACCAGCTTCTGTCTGGCAGCTTTCAGACGCGGACGAAGCTGCTCGATGGCACTCTCTACCTCGGCAAGAGAAGTCCGGGGAGGCACAGTCACGTAAATTCCATCTTCCTTTGTACGGAAAGTAAGACGCCGTGCCCGGGCATTGACCCGGACAAACAAAGGACCAAGCTCTTTATCTTCTATAATGCGGTTTACTGTCATAAATCAAAGCCTCTCCCATAGGAAAGGGGCGGGAAGAGGCTTTGCAAATGAACAAAGAATCGTCCAAAAACGCAAACAAATACCTGACAAAAGCGGACGGAGTGTCCGATAATGAACACTACACAAAAGCGACTATCCTTTAATAATCAACATTTTACACTTATGGCACAATAATTGATTAAAGTATGATGACCGAGCGTCCTTTGAAAAAAGCATTTTTATATGCAACTTTTTCAAGGCAGATCACGTCTAACTAATAAATACTGAATCACAAAAAACAAAAGAATATGAAAGCTCTAACAACATTTATCGCAATCGCCTTATTGGCATTCAGTACAACCGCTTGTTCACAACAACACACATACCGTTCCGGAGGCTTCGGCAGCAAGACGGTCAAGGCAAGCAAGAATTATGTAACCAAAGACATAAAAGTGGACAACTTCACCAAGCTGAGTGTAGCCGGCAGCCCCGACGTGACCTACACGCAGAAGTCCGGGAAACCGACAGTGGAAGTATATACCTCGGACAACATTGTCGATTTGCTGGATATTCATGTCAAGGACAATACCCTCTACATCGGCTTCAAGAAGAACGTCAGCGTATCCTATAATAAACTGGAAGTACGTGTGTCCGCAGAAAAGCTGAACGGCATTGCCGTGGCAGGTTCGGGAGACGTGGAACTGAAAAACGGACTGAAGACGGACAACCTCAAAATCGCTGTGGCAGGTTCGGGTGACATCAGTGGAAATAGCATCTCCTGCACAGACCTCGATATTTCCATCGCAGGCTCGGGAGACATCAACAGCAGCGACATCACTTGCAATGACCTCCAAGTATCCGTTGCAGGCTCCGGCGACATGAAGCTGAATAACGTAACCGCCAACTTCACCAGAGCATCCGTTGCCGGTTCGGGTACCGCCATCCTGAGCGGCAGTACCCAAGAAGCTGAATACAGCTGGCAGGTTCGGGTGATTTGCTTGCTTCCGATTTCGTTGCCAAGAAAGCATCTGCCAGTGTTGCCGGTTCAGGCGACATCAAGTGCCATGCCACAGATTTCCTGAAAGTACGCACCAGCGGAAGCGGCAGTGTAGGCTACAAGGGTAATCCGGAACTGGACTATCCCAAGAAAGGACTGTATAAACTCTAACATAGAAACCATAGATTAAATAGGAAATATAGGTTTTAAGATTAATTGAGCCTAAACCGAATTCTCTCTGAAATATATATTAACGAAATGGTGAAGGGCTTCCGAGAGGAAGCTCTTCACCATTTTATTGAACGGATGTCCTTCCATCTCCATCCTATCAAACGCATAAGAACAATAAAGGGACGCTGCATCACGCGGCGTCCCTTCTATTTTAGTTAGTTTTTATAAGATTTTGAGAGAATTGAAACTTCACAGCCTCAAGTTGTTTTAATAAAGCACACTAACTATTATGTTTAAAGCAAATGAAAATGTTATTTTAAAAGCAAATGAAAATATCTATTCACTGATTTCCAGATCCTTGTCCACCCGACGCAGGCTATCCATTACCTGCTTTTCATGAGACACGGGCACATCTCCCGAAAGAGCTACCACGGTGCGGAAATCTGTTTACCGATAGTATCGGTTGCGGCTACTTCCTCTACATCCGAAAAGAATGAATGCTGCATCACATTTCCCAGCGAAAGAACCACTGCCACTACTGCGGCGGCTTTGAACAGCGGCATGAAGCGTGCGGCCAGTGTCAGGCGCTTTGCCTTGACCACCGGAACTTCCACTTCGGCAAGCACCCGGGCATCAAAATCCTCACCCAGATGCACTTCCTGCTGAAGCTGCTGATATACGAACAAATCCTTGTAGCGAAGCAAGTGCTTGGGCACATCGCTTCCGCTAAAGAAAGCACGCAATTCAGCCTCATCTTCCAAAGAAGTTTCGCACTGCCAGTAGCGCTCCAGGAGTTGTTCTATATATTTAGAGTCCATAACCTTCTATATCAATAAACGTTTGTTTCACTTTTTGCCGCGCCCTGAAGAGGTTCACTTTTACCTGCTCCTCGGTCAAGTTCAGGACTGCTGCTATTTCTTTATAGCTTTTACCTTCCACATCCCTAAGCTGCATAATCAGCCGCTGCTTTTCGGGAAGTCTGTTCATCAGCCGGTGTATCAACGCCATCCGTTCCTTGTTCACCAGCTTCTCGTAAGGGCCCGATGCATCGGAGGCCTGCTCCATTTCGGGGGTCAGCTCCACGGTACGGGAGTCTTTTCGCTCGCTACGGTCTATCGCCAGATTTCTTGCCACTGTCAGGCAATAGGCCTCAATAGAACCAAACTGCGACCACTCGTCACGCTTGTTCCAAACCCTTATCAGCGTTTCCTGCACGACATCCTCTGCCTCTGCCCTATCAAACGTAATTCTCAAGGCTAACCGAAAAAGCTTATCCTTCAGCGGGAGAATGTCATTGCGAAAGCTGAGTTCTTGCATCTCTAATAAATTGACGGTTAAGTATTCAGAAAGTTACAGCCTATTGCCGTTTTTTTTGAATTATTTTCGGATACGGGTTCCACTGTTCCCGTTGATGGCTGATGCTAAAGTGATTACGACTTCGGACACACCCGCATTCAACGCCTCGAAAGAGTTCTCCAATTTTGGAATCATGCCACCTTGAATCACACCATCTGCCACATATTGCTTGAATTCCTCCGGCGTTATCTGTGGAATCACGCTATCATCGTCGTTCTCGTCACGCAGCACCCCTTTCTTCTCAAAGCAGAATACCAAAGTAACATCGAACAAGCCCGCCAAAGCCTTGGCGGTCTCTCCGGCAATGGTGTCGGCATTCGTATTCAGCATGTGCCCGTCTCCATCGTGTGTCAACGGAGCCATCACGGGAACCACACCCTTATGAATGAGGTCTGCCAAGAAAGCATCATTCACCTGCTTCACATCGCCCACAAACCCATAATCCACCTCCTTCACGGGACGCTTTACCGAACGGATTACATCCATATCGGCTCCCGTCAAGCCCAGTGCATTGACACCACGCGCCTGCAAGCCGGCAACGATATTCTTATTCACCAGTCCGCCATACACCATGGTCACCACCTTCAGCGTTTCGGTATCAGTGATGCGGCGGCCATTCACCATTTTACTTTCAATACCCAGTTGGGCAGCGAGCTTCGTGGCCGAGCGTCCGCCTCCGTGTACCAAGACCTTGTAGCCTTCGATGGCTGCAAAGTCATCCAATAACTTATAGAGGGTGGCTTCCTCTTCTACAATCTTGCCACCCACCTTTATTACAGTCAGTTTCTCCATTTTATTCCAAATAAGTATATCCGTACAGTCCGGAACGGTAATTAGACAAGAATTCCTTCCCTTCTTCCACAGAGATACGCCCTTCCTTGACGGACTGCGTCACCCAAGTTTCCAGCGTACGTACCAGTTTTTTAGGATTATATTGCACGTAGTCCAACACCTCAGCCACCGTCTCGCCGTCAATCAGTTGGTCGATGGTGTAGCCTTTGGAATTGACAGACACATGCACGGCATTCGTATCACCAAACAGATTGTGCATATCTCCCAGAATCTCTTGATAAGCTCCGACCAGAAAAACCGCCAGATAGTAGTGTTCCTTGTCGCGCAACGAGTGCAGCGGCAGGGTGGTCGTATCGGCACGCGAGCTGACGAAATTGGCAATTTTGCCGTCCGAGTCGCAAGTCATATCCTGCAAGGTACCTCGCGGTCGGGTCTTTCATCCAGCCGTTGTATGGGCATGATGGGGAACATCTGGTCGATAGCCCAGGAATCGGGCAATGACTGGAACAGCGAGAAGTTACAGAAATACTTGTCGGCAAGCAGCTTGCTCAACTTGCGGAATTCCTCGGGGCAGTGCTTCATGCCGCTGGCAATGGAGTTGATTTCGCGGCAGATACTCCAGTAGAGTTTCTCTATTTGTGCACGCGTATTCAGGTCGACGATGCCATGGCTGAAAAGGTCGAGTGCCTCTTCGCGTATCTGCTGCGCATCGTGCCAAGGTTCCAGCATACTGCGCTGGCTCAGATTATCCCAGATGTCATACAGTTCCTTCACCAGTTCGTGAGCATCCTCTCCCGGTTCCCAGTCGTCGTCCATTTCGGGCAGGGAAGCCGTTTCCAGCACTTCGAAGATAAGCACGGAGTGATGGGCAGTCAGGCTGCGTCCCGTCTCGGTAATGATATTGGGATGAGGGAACCCGTGTTTGTCGGCAACATCAACGAAAGTCGACACCACATCGTTGACATATTCCTGGATGGAATAGTTGACGGAGCTTTCGCTACTTGAAGAGCGTGTACCGTCATAATCAACTCCCATACCGCCACCAGTATCCACGAATTCGATGTTGAAGCCCATCTTGTTCAGCTGCACAAAGAATTGCGAAGCTTCACGCAAAGCATTCTTGATGCGGCGTATCTTGGTTATCTGACTGCCGATATGGAAATGTATCAGCTTCAGACAGTCCTTCATATCTTTTTTCTCCAAGAAGTCCAGCGCTTCGAGCAGTTCACTGGATGTCAGTCCGAACTTGCTGGCATCTCCTCCACTTTCTTCCCATTTGCCACTTCCACTGGAAGCCAATTTAATGCGAATGCCGATATTAGGTTTCACCTTCAATTGCTTCGCCATCTTGGCAATAAGATTCAACTCATTAAGTTTCTCTACAACAAGAAAAATGCGTTTGCCCATTTTCTGTGCCAACAGTGCCAGTTCAATGAAGCTCTCGTCCTTATATCCGTTACAAACCACGAGGGAACCCGGGTCTGTATTGACCCCTATCACAGCATGCAACTCCGGCTTTGAACCCGCTTCCAGCCCCAGATTGAACTTCTTCCCATGGTTAATCATCTCTTCTACCACGGGACGCATCTGATTCACTTTAATGGGATAGATAATAAAGTTCTCTCCTTTATACCCGTACTCGTCGGCTGCCTGTCTGAAGCAGCAGGACACCTTCTCGATGCGGTTGTCCAGAATATCGGGAAAACGCACCAATACCGGAGCCGCTACATCGCGCAACTGCAACTCGTCCACCAACTCTTTTAAATCGACGGCAACCCCATCCTTACGCGGTGTCACCACAACATGACCTTTGTCATTGATACCAAAGTACGAAGTGCCCCAACCAGTTACGTTGTACAGCTCTTCTGAATCTTCAA
>ERZ860023.1196-NODE-1196-length-10999-cov-1.962171_pt1 | contig 10999 bp, 12 predicted proteins | sample MGYA00509983_ERZ860023 | MGnify/ENA primary metagenome ERZ860023 (study PRJEB30046, sample SAMN00715180) | human gut metagenome | study: EMG produced TPA metagenomics assembly of the A metagenome-wide association study of gut microbiota in type 2...
TTAAATAATGCACAACTATGAGTTATTTACGATTTGACAAGACCCTGATGATTAATCTGCAAGAATCTTTGCCAAGGGAGATATTGCGGACGAATAGGTCGGGAGCCTATCATTGTACAACAATTGTAGATTGTAACACACGCAAATATCACGGTCTGTTGGTGATACCGGTCCCCAACCTCGATGATGAAAACCATGTGCTGCTGTCTTCTTTGGATGAAACTGTAATTCAGCACGGTGCGGAGTTCAACCTGGGGTTGCATAAGTATCAAGGAAACCACTTCAGTCTAACGGGCACAAGTATATCCGAGAGTTTGACTGTGAAAATATCCCCACAACTACCTATCGTGTAGGAGGCGTCATCCTTCGTAAGGAAAAGATTTTCGTACACCATGAAAATCGGATTCTGATTCGTTATACCTTGGTCGATGCCCATTCGGCAACCACACTTCGTTTCCGCCCTTTCCTGGCATTCCGCAGTGTGCGCGAGTACACGCACGAAAATGCGCAGGCAAGCCGCGACTACCAGTTGGTAGAGAATGGCATTAAAACCTGCATGTATCCCGGTTATCCGGAGTTGTTCATGCAGCTCAACAAAAAGAATGAGTTCCACTTCCAGCCTGACTGGTATCGTGGTATCGAGTATCCCAAAGAACAGGAACGCGGATATGACTTCAACGAAGACCTTTATGTGCCGGGATATTTTGAAGTGGATATAAAGAAAGGGGAAAGCGTTGTCTTCTCCGCCGGTATCTCCGAGATTTCTCCCGCAAGCTGAAGCAGACTTTTGAGTCCGAGGTGGCCGACCGCACTCCGCGTGACAGTTTTTACCACTGTCTGAAAAACTCGGCGCACCAGTTTCACAACAAGCAGGGGGAGGAGCATTATGTGCTTGCAGGCTATCCTTGGTTCAAGTGTCGCGCCCGTGACTTGTTCATCTCCCTGCCGGGTCTTACTTTGGCCTTAGGCGAGCAAGATGAATTTGAAGACGTGATGAAAACAGCCGAAAAGGCTATCCGTGAGTTTATCAATGGAGAACCTTCCTCCTATAAGATATACGAGATGGAGCATCCGGATGTGCTGCTGTGGGCTGTCTGGGCTTTACAGCAGTATGCCAAGGAGACTTCGCGTGAAAATTGCCGGCAGATGTACGGTAATCTTCTCGAGGAGATTGTTGACTATATCCATGAACGCAGGCATGACAATCTCTTCCTGCACGAAAACGGACTGTTGTATACCAATGGCACCGAGAAAGCGGTTACCTGGATGAACTCTACCGCCAATGGCCGCCCGGTTATTCCACGTACGGGCTACATTGTAGAAGTGAATGCACTGTGGTACAATGCCCTGCGTTTTGTAGCCGATATGGTTCGGGAGGGGGGCAATGAAATTCTTGCCGATACACTGGACGCTCAGGCAGAAATCACCGGAAAGTCTTTCGTAGACGTCTTCCGCAATGAGTATGGCTATCTGTTCGACTATGTGGATGGTTATATGATGGACTGGAGCGTACGTCCCAACATGATATTTACCGTTGCCTTTGACTATTCTCCGTTGGATAGGGCCCAGAAGAAACAGGTGCTTGATATTGTGACGAAAGAACTGTTGACTCCGAAGGGCTTGCGTACACTGAGCCCCAAGAGTGGCGGATACAATCCGAATTATGTAGGTCCTCAGATTCAAAGAGATTATGCCTATCATCAGGGTACGGCATGGCCGTGGCTGATGGGTTTCTACATGGAAGCATATCTGCGTATCTATAAGGTGAGTGGCGTGTCGTTTGTAGAGAGATACCTCATCGGTATGGAAGATGAAATGACTTCCCACTGTATTGGCGCATTGCCCGAACTCTTCGATGGTAATCCTCCGTTTGTTGGAAGAGGGGCGGTGTCATTTGCCATGAATACGGCGGAAATCCTGCGTATCTTGAAGTTATTGTCTAAGTATAATTTATAATAGGAGGAACGAAGATGAAAGTTTTAATGTTTGGATGGGAATTTCCTCCCAAAATATATGGTGGTCTTGCGGTTGCTTCTTATGGAATAACTAAGGGATTAAGTTTGCAGGGTGATGTGGAAACTACTTTCTGCATGCCCAAGCCGACGGGCGAAGAAGAGGACTTCTTGAAGATAGTGGGCATGAACCAGGTGCCTATCGTGTGGCGTGATGTCGATTACAATTATTTGAAGTCGAGGCTGACGCGCAACATGACGCCGGAAGATTATTATTCTTTTCGTGACCATATCTATTCGGATTTCTCTTATATGCACGTCAATGACATAGGCTGCATGGACTTTGCCGGCGGTTATCCCGGCAACCTGCACGAAGAGATAAACAACTTCTCGGTGATTGCCGGAGTAGTGGCTCGCCAGCAGGAATTTGATATTATTCATGCCCACGACTGGCTGACGTATCCCGCCGGAGTGCATGCCAAGATGGTGAGCGGAAACCGCTCTGCATCCATGTCCATGCTACTGACTTTGACCGTTCACGTGGAAAAGTCAATCCTACCGTCTATTCTATGGAGAAGAACGGTATGGATTATGCCGACTGCATCATGTGCGTGTCCGAACTGACCCGCCGCACGGTTATTGAGCAGTACCATCAGAACCCCAAGAAGGTGTTTGCCATGCACAATGCCGTCTATCCTCTCTCGCAGGAATACCAGGACATTCCACGTCCCGACCATTCCAAAGAGAAGATTGTGACATTCCTGGGCCGTATCACCATGCAGAAGGGACCGGAATACTTTGTGGAAGCAGCTTCGCTGGTATTGCAGCGTGCCCGCAACATCCGCTTTGTTATGGCCGGTTCGGGAGATATGATGGATGCCATGATTAATCTGGCAGCCGAGCGGGGCATCGCCGACCGGTTCCACTTCCCGGGCTTCATGAAGGGAAAGCAGGTATATGAGGTTTACAAGAACAGTGATGTATTCGTTATGCCTTCCGTTTCCGAGCCTTTCGGTATCGCTCCGCTGGAAGCCATGCAGTGTGGGACTCCTTCCATCATTTCCAAGCAGTCGGGATGCGGTGAAATTCTTGATAAGGTCATTAAGACCGATTATTGGGACATTCATGCAATGGCCGATGCCATTTATTCCCTCTGCACTAATCCCGCTCTCTTCCAATATCTGCAGGAGGAAGGCAGGAAAGAAGTGGATGGAATCACGTGGGAAAAAGTAGGCTTGAGAATCCGCGCCCTCTACGAGGATGTGTTAAGAAACTATGGTAAATAACAAAAACAATAATAGAAATGAGAACTATCTGTCTTTATTTTGAAATACATCAAATCATTCATCTGAAACGTTACCGTTTCTTTGATATAGGTACTGATCATTATTACTACGATGATTATGCCAATGAAACCAGTATCAATGATGTAGCCGAACGCTCTTATATCCCGGCATTGAACACCTTGATTGAAATGGTGAAGAATTCCGGAGGTGCGTTTAAAGTGGCTTTCTCCATCTCGGGGGTTGCGCTGGAGCAGTTGGAAATATATGCACCGGCTGTCATCGACTTGTTGCACCAGCTGAATGATACCGGTTGCTGTGAGTTCCTTGCCGAGCCTTATTCCCATGGCCTTTCTTCTCTGGCCAACGAGGATTGCTTCAAGGAAGAGGTGATGCGTCAGAGCGCTAAGATGAAGCAAATGTTCGGTAAGGCGCCGAAGGTGTTCCGTAATTCCAGCCTGATTTATAATGATGAGATTGGTGCGATGGTGGCAGCTTTGGGATTCAAGGGTATGCTGACGGAAGGAGCCAAGCATGTTCTGGGTTGGAAGAGTCCGCACTATGTATACCATTGCTCTATGAATCCTAACTTGAAGTTACTGTTGCGTGATTTTAAGCTGTCTGACGACATCAGCCTGCGCTTCTCCAACTCCGAGTGGAACGAGTATCCTTTGTTTGCCGACAAGTACATCAACTGGATTGACGCTCTGCCGCAGGAAGAGCAGGTCATCAATGTCTTTATGGAACTCTCTGCTCTGGGTATGGCACAGCCGTTGTCTTCCAATATTCTGGAATTCCTGAAGGCTCTTCCATACTGTGCCAAGGAAAAGGGGATTACTTTCTCCACACCGACGGAAATCGTTACCAAACTGAAATCTGTTTCCCAGTTGGATGTTCCATACCCGATGTCTTGGGTGGACGAAGAAAGAGATACCAGCTGTTGGCTGGGTAATGTGATGCAGCGTGAAGCATTCAACAAGCTGTATAGTGTTGCCGAACGTGTCCATCTCTGTGATGACCGCCGTATCAAGCAAGACTGGGATTATCTGCAGGCAAGTAACAACTTCCGTTTCATGACTACCAAGCAAAGCGGTGTCGGTTTGAACCGTGGCATTTATGAATCTCCTTTTGATGCTTTTACCAATTATATGAATATTCTTGGTGACTTTATCAAACGTGTCGATTCTCTCTATCCGGTGGATATAGATAATGAAGAGCTGAATGCATTGCTGACCACTATCCAGAACCAAGGTGCCGAGATAGAGGAACTGCATAAGGAATTGGAGAAAGCACAGGCCAAGTTAGAGAAGATAAAGGCTGCAGAAAAGAAAGAGAGCAAGGCTACAGCTAAATCTGCCGCAGAAAAACCGGCAAAGACCAAGGCTCCTGCCAAAAAGCCTGCCGCAAAGAAAACAACTAAAAAGGCTGCTGAATAATATCGGCAGCTTGTCCCATCAATCAAAAAAGCCTTCCGCTCAACAATGAGTGGAAGGCTTTTTTATGGAATATCTGTCAGTTACTTGTTGAAACTGGTGTATGTAACTTCTATTTTCAGCGGAGATTCCACTTCACCTTTTGCATTCTCTTTCGGGCCGCCTTTTAGTTTGGCATATCCCGGCTTAAGGTCGTTTTGGATACCGGTCATGGTTTTGTTACCGCTACTACTTGTACTGTTGTCATAGGTAATGGAAACCGGAATCAGCAATACCTTATCCCAGTCTTCATTTTCTTTGTTCCAAGTTTTCTCCCACTCTGTCTCATTCCAAGAACTGCCGGCTTTGTCTTTGGCGGCTTTCTTGGCAGCTTGTTTTTCGTTGATGCAAGTGGTAACCAAACGGGCTATGTTGCTGAATACATATTGATTAGTAGCAAATGCATTGTGGGTGGTTGTAAATGAGGTAATATTATCCCTGACTTTGTTCTCTTCAAAGAAGCTCTTCAAGTCCTGTTTACGTATCAACAGCACGTCATTGGGAGCACTCATGCTATATTCGTAGTCACTGTTTATATTGTAATTCGTGAAAGTCAGCTTCACGGCATTCAGGGTGTCATTGGTCAGTTTGTTGTATATTGAATCGTATGGCATGATAGCTTCGGTGAAGATACCGGCAGGAGATTTGATATAAGTGTGTTGGGGTTCGGCAGCCTTTTCCTTTATCAAATCAGAATTCATGAACTGGTTTGCCTGGATAACCTCTTTGGTAGAGGCAAATACAGTCTGCATGCTATAGAACAAAGAGTCTGTACCATCTTTTTTCTTCAGTGCTACACCGGTAGTATCATTTACGTGGTGGAAACGGAATTGCATATTTAAAGCCACATAATCCACATAGAGGATGGTTCCATCTCCGTAATCGCTCTTTACATATACTCCTTTGAAAATCTTGTCTATGAAAGTTGCGGCGTCTTTAAAGTATTCGGGATGCTCGCGATAAACCTTCAATATTCTGTCTTCGCCGAAAGTTTTCTTGTCCAATGGGAACGTCACATTGGGATAGAAAGTGTAATAACCGTTATTGTCCTTTTCAAATCTCACAGAGTCCGGAACAGACGTATCGAAAGCTGAATAAGCCTTACGTCCGAGCAGGGACTTGGGGTCGTACTTGTTGTAGTACTCTTCCGGATTGATATTGGTATAGCGATTTTTGTCCAGCTTCTTGTCCAATTCATAGATACTCATCCGGCATGCATTCAGGGAGTCGCCGAACCAACTGGAATAATAGACTGCAAGTTGCACTGAAACTACCGAGTCGGCAGTCATTGTACCAGTTGCCTTGATTGGATTTCCTTCACTGTCCCGTTCGGTCACTTTATACACTTCCGGAAGGGAGAAGTTTTCCGTACAGTTCAGCTCCGTAAGGAAACTTGTTTCGTAATAACCGAATTCCGGGTCGGAAAACTTGCCTATATAGCCGGTACTCGTTTTGGCAAATACAGAATCAACGGCAAATGAACGTGTTGTTACATTAAAAGTAGTAGTATGCGCTGACATGCCGTCAGAATCGGGCAACATACCCAGACCTAATGTTCCGGTGTTGTCATCGCATCCAAAGAAAGTCAGGACTGCCAAAAGCAATGTTCCCAGGTATCTTACTTTCATAGTTTTAACTGTCTAAATCGATTTTATTTTTGTTCTGTTTCCCATACCTTGTCGTAGAAGTCATTGCAGGCTTCAGCAAAGTTCTCGGGAGATTGATATTCCAATACCGGTTTTCCGGATTCGCGGGCATAGTTCAGTACTTCCTCATTGACGTGTTCGCTTTGCTGGATAATGCCGTCGGAGAAGTCAGCAGCCAGTTTGCAAAGTGCTGTGTAGTCAATGGGTTCCTTCAATCCTGCAATATCTTTCTTGGCGATGCCTTTCAACAATAGCTTGTTAGAGAAGTCTGCGTGGAAAGGTTGTTTGAAGTCATCTTCATAAAGGGAAAATATGACCTTGGCATCTCGAAGGAAGGTTCGTCTTTATAGACTTTTTTGATGTACAGAGGCGCTAAAGCGGTCATCCAGCCGTGGCAGTGGATGATGTCGGGACACCAACGCAGTTTCTTCACCGTTTCCAGTACGCCGCGGGCATAGAAGATGGCACGGGCATCATTGTCTTCATACTCTTCACCATTTTCGTCTGTTACCTGCAAGCGGTTCTGGAAGTAGTCATCGTTGTCGATGAAGTATACTTGCATACGTGCAGACTGGATAGAGGCAACCTTGATGATGAGCGGGTGATCGGTATCGTCAATGATGAGGTTCATGCCGGAGAGTCGTATCACCTCATGCAGCTGGTTTCTGCGTTCGTTGATATTTCCCCATTTGGGCATAAACGTTCTGATTTCTCTGCCTTTTTCTTGAATAGCCTGAGGTAGGTTTCTGCCTACGAGGGACATTTCGGATCTGAAACGTAAGGGGTAATTTCTTGGGTTATAAATAAAACCTTGTTCGCCTTTGTCATAATAACAATGTTCTCAATTATTCTGCAAAGATATAAAAAAAATCGGGCAATAAAGCAAACGGAGCCCGTCTATAATTCCTTATGAATTGTTAACTGCTTGTTATTCAGTGAGACAGCTGCTTCTGGAATTGCCGGAAAGTGTACTGAGTTTTGCATTAATTTGCGATATTTCTTCTTTATATGCTAAATAATGGTTTATTTTGCACCGCTTTTGCGAACAACCAAGTTATTATATAACCAATTAAAATGGAAATAGTACATACTATCAAGGACTTGCAGGCCGGACTTTCGGCTTTGAGAGCCCAAGGAAAGAAGGTAGGTCTGGTGCCAACGATGGGTGCCTTGCATGCCGGTCATGCCTCATTGGTGAAACGTTGTGTGGCAGAAAACGACGCTGCCGTAGTAAGCGTTTTTGTAAATCCGACCCAGTTTAATGACAAGAATGATTTAGTGAAATATCCCCGTACGCCGGAGGCTGATTGCCGTTTGCTGGAGGAGTGTGGAGCGGCATTTGTCTTTGCACCTTCAGTGGAAGAGATGTATCCGGAACCGGATACCCGCCGTTTCAGCTATGCGCCGCTGGACACAGTGATGGAAGGGGCATTCCGTCCGGGACATTTTAACGGTGTCTGCCAGATTGTGAGCAAACTGTTTGATGCTGTGCAGCCGGATCGTGCCTACTTCGGCGAGAAAGATTTCCAGCAGCTGGCAATTATTCGCGAGATGGTCTGCCAGATGAAGTATCCTTTGGAAATTGTAGGGTGTCCGATTGTGCGTGAGGAAGACGGGTTGGCTCTGAGCAGTCGCAATGCCCGTTTATCTGCCGAAGAACGTAAAAATGCACTGAAAATTTCGCAGACTTTATTTGAAAGTCGTACCTTTGGAGCTTCACATACGGTAGCTGAGACACAGAAGTTTGTGGAAGACACCATCGCAGCCGCCCCCGGATTGCGTTTGGAATACTTTGAACTGGTAGATGGCAGTACCTTACAGAAGATTGCCGATTGGGAGGAAACTTCTTATGCTGTGGGCTGCATCACAGTATTCTGTGGGGAAGTACGTCTGATTGATAATATCAAGTACAAAGAGCCTGTTGCCTTGTAATTTGTAATTTATAATTAGTAATTCGTAATTTATAAAGATATGATGATTGAAGTGTTGAAGTCGAAAATCCATTGTGCCCGCGTCACGGAAGCGAACCTGAATTATATGGGAAGCATTACGATTGATGAAGATTTGATGGATGCCGCCAACATGATTGCCGGCGAGAAGGTGTATATCGCCGACAATAATAACGGTGAACGTTTTGAAACCTACATTATTAAGGGCGAGCGTGGCTCTGGCAAAATTTGCCTGAACGGTGCGGCAGCCCGCAAGGTGCAACCTGATGACATCGTTATTATCATGTCCTACGCGCTGATGGACTTTGAAGAAGCCAAGTCGTTCAAGCCGACGGTGATTTTCCCCGACCCGGCAACGAACAAGGTGGTGAAGTAGTCTTTTTATTGAAATATGGAAATAGAGCCCCGTTTGCAATTTATCTGTAAACGGGGCTTTGTTTTTACTTCTGATTCTTTCCCGCAGGGTTCGTATGAGAATGAGGAGCCGATTTAATCTTGTCGAGTAAATACAGAATCTCAGTTTGGACATCGAAATTATATCTTTGGTAATCCTGATAGGTGGGCATCAAGTCTGGATAAAGTGTGTGGGCACACCGGTCTTTGCCCGGAAAGCATATTTGTATGGAGTTGGAGATAGAGCCTTGCATACCGGTATAGGGTAGCCGGAATAAGGTTTGTTCCATGTAGGTATTGGGGGCTTGTCCGCTGGGTATTCCTACAAGGGTAGCACCCATTTTCCACAGATAGAAAGTGTAGTGGAAAGCTGCACTGAAGGTATGTTCGTTGGTAATGACGTAAATGTGTTCCGGAGTATAGAGCGCCTTTCCTTGTTGCTTTCTCAATTCTTCCGGCACACTGGACATACAGTTCTCAATGAAGTCGGTCCGTCGCTGTTCTATGTTTGTGGTGTCTGCTTCGTCCGTACTGAAAGTGTAGTCACCGTAGGCATAGTCTGTTCCGTATGCTTGGTTGAAATCCTGTAAGTTTGTCTGTAGTTTTTGCATGTAGAGGGGAGAGATGATACGATAGAATTCTATATCCATATCCGTTTGCAGGAAGTGGTCGCCGAACAGTTGGTAAAGTGTGGGTAGGACAATTGGAGTCCAGCCGCCGCTATTGTTGCGCAAATCTATGATGAGGGTGGAGGAGGCTTCCTTCTTCATCTCTTTCAGCATATGGGCGAAAACTTCGGAAAGGGACGGGAGTTGCCGAATGGCTTGCAGGGTATCGGCGGGCATATCTTGTTTCAGGATATCCCGATAATAGAATCCTATTTGCCGGTATAAATCTTTCAGCCCTTGTTTTTGCATATACTCAAAATTATCCCGTGCCATGATACTGTTGATATTGATGAGCATTATTTGCTTGTCGTTGTCTATGAACTGATAGGCCAGTTGTTTGTCTGTATAAGCTTTCCAACTGTTATTGTGTTGCATGGGTGTGTTTTGCACTTCCTGCCTTGACAATAAGGGAAGGGTTAATCCTCTTGATTTGCCGTCGGGAGTAAGAAGTGAGAGGTGAAGGTTGTCTTTCATTTCAGGGAAAAGCTGTCTCAAGAAATGTTCCGTAGGCATGGACCTGCATAGATTGGCATAACGGTCATATAGGTTTTCACTGGCTTGGATAGCGGCAGTGCGGGCCAGTACCTCTTCTAAAGAATCTCCGTTGATGGTTGTGATACGGCTACCTAACAAGTCTTTGTACGTTTCAGGGATTCCTTGAAGTATAATGCCGTCGGGGATGGTGCGTACTTCCAGTGCCAGGTAACGCTGATTTGCTTGTTGATTGGCTGTGGGAGGTAAAAGGTAGGTATGTCCGTCTTGCAGATTGGATAGGAAAATGCTTACCTTATCAAAAAAGGTCTGTTTCGTACCGGGAGTCCGGCGTAACTCGTTCTCCAGATGGAAAGCTTGTTCGTAGAAGAATACTTTTCCTCCGAAGCCGCTGTAAGGGTCGGGATGGGTTGCTGCCAGTTCTTTTACCAGATACCGAAAGTCTGAGGCAAGGGAATCCCCGTTTAGGGGCTCTTGGGCGCTTGCCAATAGGGAAGCCAGACAGGGAAGGAGGGATAGATAAATACGTTTCATATTCTTGAAATATTTAAATTGTATGCTAGAAGGGGAAAGTAGAGGAAGAGGTTGTAGTAGAATAAAAAAGGTGGAGTTCGTATGTCTCCACCTTTCATGACAGATTCTTATTTTTTTAGCTGTTCGTTCATCGCTGCTGCTGCCTTTCGTCCGTCTCCCATGGCAAGGATTACGGTAGCACTCCGCGGACAATGTCTCCTCCGGCAAAGATGGTCGGGATGGACGACTGCATGTTATCGTTGACGGCAATCGTTCCTTTCCGGCCCAATTCCAGTCCCTTGATGGAGCTTGGGACAATCGGGTTGGGAGATACACCTACGCTGACGATGGCAAGGTCAATGTCGATGGTTTCCGTGGCTCCGGGGATGGGTACGGGACTGCGGCGTCCGCTGGCATCCGGCTCACCCAGTTCCATTTTCTGAAGCACCACTTGTTTCACTTTTCCTTGTTCGTCGGCAATGTATTCGATTGGGTTGTGGAGGGTCAGGAATTCTACACCTTCTTCCTTGGCATGTTTCACCTCCTCGATACGTGCCGGCATTTCTTCTTCCGAACGACGGTAGATAATCATGGCACGCTCTGCACCGAGACGGCGTGCGGTACGTACGGA
>ERZ860023.1198-NODE-1198-length-10991-cov-2.188460_pt1 | contig 10991 bp, 9 predicted proteins | sample MGYA00509983_ERZ860023 | MGnify/ENA primary metagenome ERZ860023 (study PRJEB30046, sample SAMN00715180) | human gut metagenome | study: EMG produced TPA metagenomics assembly of the A metagenome-wide association study of gut microbiota in type 2...
CGTATAGAAAAGCAAAAACGTGGGCCCCTTCCGAAGAAGGCCATTTTACGACAGAAAAGCCTTCCCCAATAGGGGAAGGCTTTTCTGTCATCAACCCAAATACGGATTATGGTTCAATAAAGACAAACGTCTTTGAAAGAGGAGCGGATGGGGTTTGGGGAAGGAGAGGAGAAAGCGTGGGGCGCCCCCCCCCCTCTCCCGCAAAGCCCCCTCCCCTTCCCCCCCCTTCCCCCAGCCGATACAGCCGGCTTTGCAGGCTTTCATCACCACCGCCCCTTTGTCTTTCGACACGCACGCGACGTAAACCGCCCGCTGCTTGGGCCACTTCTTCCGCAACTCGATAATCGACTTGGGACAAGCCTTGACACACGCGCCGCAGGCCGTACATTTGTCGAAATCGACCTCTGGAAGCCTCGTTTCGGGATTTATCGCTATGGCATCGAAGTTACAAACCGTCACACAATCCCCGTATCCCAGGCAGCCGTACGTACACCCCGTTTCTCCGCCATAAAGCGAAGCAGCCACCGCGCAGGACGTAACACCGTCGTACGCATTGATCCGGGGACGTTTCTCGCAACTACCGCCGCAGCGGACGGTAGCCACCTGGGGCTCCTTCTCCGGAGCAGCCTTGCCCAGGTAGGCAGCGACGGTCTTCATCACTTCGGCCCCGCCCACCGGGCAGAAAAGCGAAGAGATATCGGCCCGCTTCACTAGCGCATCGGCCAAACCGCGACATCCGGCGAATCCGCAGCCGCCGCAGTTCGCACCGGGCAGCATCTTTTCGACCTCGTCGATCCGGGGATCTTCCTCGACCTTGAACTTTTGTGCCACGAAATAGAGGATCAGCGCGGCAAGGATTCCCAACACGCAAAGTGTAAGCACTGTGTAAAGTAATACCTCCATATTATTCGGATATTGTGAAATGAATCGCATTATCGATCTTCCGGCGCAGAAGCCAGAGAATCCCATAGTACAGGACGACAGATCCCAATCCTGCAAGTACCGCCGCCCCATCGCCCGCGCCGAGCAGATAGCAGACTGCCACCACGCCGATCAGGACGACGAAAGGCACGACATAAGCCAACAAAACCGCGACCGCTCCCGTACGTCGGGTTATAGCGACCGTCACCCTGTCGCCGGGACGATACGTCGCCGCAGCCGGAGTACGTATCTCCACGATTTTCTGCCCGGTCTGACCCAAACCGCAGGCTTCGCGGGCCTTGCAGCTCCCACAAGCGCCATGAGCCGTAATTTCCACACAAACCCTCTCCGCATCGACGCGCTTCACCACCCCGCTATGTTCGATACGGTCCATCGGGTCACTTTACATATTTATGGGTCAATGGCATACGGTACTCATGCCCGAACGAGGAGGACGAGAGTCGAAGCACCGGCGGATACTGAAAACGCTTCTTTTCGTTGCGCATGACCATCGCATAGATTTTCTGTACCTCGTCGCTGTCGAATCCGGCATTGATGATCTCTTCACGCGACTGCCCATCTTCGATCAGACGGTACAGGATGGCATCCACCACCTCGTAAGAGGGCAGCATGTCGCTGTCCTTCTGGTTGGGCCGAAGCTCCGAAGAAGGCTCTTTGGTCAGGATGTTTTCAGGAATGGGAGCACCGAATTTCCGGTTGATATAGCGGGCCAGGTCATACATCTCGGTCTTATACAGATCGCCCGTCACGCTGAAAGCGCCGCCGGTATCGCCGTAGAGCGTACAGATACCGAGCGCATTCTCGCTCTTGTTGGAACAGTTGAGCAGGACATAGCCGTTCTTGTTCTGCAGGGCCATGAGCATCAGCGTGCGGATGCGGGACTGGATATTCTCCTCCGTCGCATCGAAATCCGTACCGCCGATCACCGGGATCAACGTATCGACGATACTGCGGTAAGCCTCCGTGATCGGCACGACATGGAACTCGATACCGAGGTTTTCGGCCAGTTGCTTGGCATCCTCGACCGATCCTTCCGACGAAAACTGCGAGGGCATCATCAATCCCCGCACGTTCTCCGCCCCCAGCGCTGCAACCGCCAGACAAGCGACCACGGCGGAGTCGATACCGCCCGAAACGCCGACACAGGCCTTTTTATACCCATTTTTAACGAAGAAATCCCGCAGACCGCAACAAGCCGCCTCGTAAATGAAGCGGGTACGGTCGTTCACCGACACAGGGACGGACTCGACGCTGCAAGCGGGATTTTCGGTATCGAACACCTGAAAGTCCTCTTCGAAACTTTTCAGCAACCGCACCAGCTTGCCCCGGTTGTCCATCACGCCCGACATCCCGTCGTAAACCAGCTCCGTAGCACCGCCGACCTGATTGACCATCACCACATTCTTTCCCTTGACGTAGGCGATATTCCGGATTACGTCGTACCGACGACTCAAGTCGCCCTTGCGGTAGCGGCGGGCATGGATGTTGATGACGGTTTCGACCGACTTGTCGAAATCCGGGGTATGAAAAAGATCGTCGCCTACGACCAGCGCACAGCGGCAACCCCGTATCGTAACGTATTCGCAACCTTTCGAAGGGGTCAGAAATCCCAATTCGCGGCGCACGGTGATATTCTGTTTTCCCACGTAGCGGACGACTCTTCCTTGTTGAATCAACGCTGCGGCACTGATCGTCCCCTCCTTGGTGAGAATCGGAAGCCCCACGATCGCATCCACCGTATCGCATTCGGCGGCAATCCGCATCAACGCATCTTCGCACTGTTCCAAAAAAGGATTTTTCCGCAGCAAATCGAACGAAGGAGCACCGCTGATCGCCTGCTCGGCAAAAACGACGAGGTCTGCGCCTTCGGCTTTCGCACGACGTACGGATTCGATGATCTTGTTTGTATTTCCTGCGACGTCGCCGACCGTATAATTCAATTGAGCCAGAGCTATCTTCATCTATCGGGTATTTCAAAAAGTTACATCATCGCAAAATTAATTATTATTTGGAAAAAACAACGATTTCGCGGCAAAAGTTTCATCCGAACGCAACGATCGTATCGAAAAAAAGCAATCGGGGTTTCGAAATCCTCATTCGGAAAAGAGGCCGTCCCCGTTTCGACTCAACGAATACAGCCCGACCTTCCGTGGGAAGGTCGGGCTACAAATCGTTCAACCCCAAACGCTTGCTATTGCTGCTCTTCGGGATCGGCCACCAGAATACGACCGCAGTATTCGCAAATGATGATCTTCTTGCCCTGACGGATCTCCATCTGGCGCTGGGGCGGAATGCGGTTGAAACAGCCGCCGCACGCATCGCGCCGCACCGTCACCACGGCAAGTCCGTTGCGCACGTTATGACGGATCCGCTGGTAAGCCTCCAGCAACCGCTTGTCGATCTTGGCCTGCGCTTTAGCCGCCTGAGCCGTAAATTCCGCCACCTGCGAGGCCGTTTCCGCTTCGATGCTCTGCAATTCGGTCTGCTTGGCTTCGAGGTCCTTTCGGCGCTCCGTCATCAGGGCCTCGGTCTCCTCGACCTGCGCCTTTTTGACCTTGATTCCGGCAGCATACTCTTTCAGACGCTTTTCGGCCAGCTCGATTTCCAACTCCTGATACTCGATCTCCTTACTAATCGCATCGAACTCGCGGTTGTTCCGGACGTTGTTCTGCTGCTCCTTGTAATTGCCGATGAGTATCTTGGCCTGATCCACCTCGCGCTTACGCTGCTTGGAGAGAGCATTGAGCTCCTCGATTTCGGCATTGATATTCTCGACACGCGCCTTCAAACCGGCCAATTCGTCGTCGAGATCCTGCACCTCGAGCGGCAGCTCACCCTTCACCTTGTTGATCGAATCGATCTGGCTGTCGATCTTCTGGAGATCGTAGAGGGCCAGGATTTTCTCCTGCATCGAATAATCAACTTCAGCTGTCTTTTTCTGTGTTGCCATATCGTGTTTTTATTGTTTAGACGGAACTATGTAACCGATCGGATTACGTGAATTTACACTCTTGCGAACCGCAAAGGTAAATAAATTTTTCGATAAAATATCAAACAAAATGTCGATTGCGCAATATTCGCTCTCGAAATGGCCGATATCGGCCACCACGAAGGCTCCGTCGGGGGTCATGAAATCATTGTATTTAAGGTCCGAAGTGACATACACATCGGCCTGCGCACGACGCGCTTCGCCGAGCAGCGAAGCTCCCGCTCCGGTACATACGGCCCCCCGCCGCACCTGCTCCCTGACCAGCTCGGAATGGCGGATCACCTGTACCGACAGACGCTCCTGGATACGGTGCATAAAATCCCGCACCGACATGGACTGCGGCAGTTCGCCCACCACCCCGAAGCCAACCCGCCCGTCCGCAGGATCGGTCGGTTGCAGCACCCGTAACTCTTCCACGCCGAGCATCTCCGCCAACCGCCAACTCATGCCGCCCGGCGCACTGTCCAGGTTGGTATGACAGGCGTAGAGCGCTATTCCCCGGCGGATCGCCCGCTCGACGCACCGCTCCACATAAGAGGCCGAATTGAACCGCTTGAGGGCATGGAAAACGATCGGATGGTGCGTGACTATCAGATCGCACCCCGTCTGCTCCGCCTCGTCCAACACCTCCTCGGTCACATCGACGGCCAGCAGCGCCTGATGCACTTCGTCCTCGGGCCGTCCCACGATAAGACCGGCATTGTCGTACGACTCCTGCAAACGGAGCGGAGCATATCGTTCGATCACTTCGGCAATATCTCTGATTTTCATAATCCTACTACATTATTTGAAAAGGCAATTATATTTTCAACGTACCATATCCGACGGTCGCTTGTTCGCGGCCTGTGCTCCCATCCATAATGCTGCCCCACCCCGAAATCCTCACCTCGAAGGGACTTGCGGCGCTACGCGCCCCAAAAGATATACCGAAGTATCGGGTTCGTTCGCATACCCGGTCGGGCCTATCGCCGTAGCGGTCCGCAACGTCACCGCCCCCTCCGAATCGGAGGCGAAAGCAAAATGTACCCGCCTGCCGTATTTCAAAACGTCCGTCTAAAACAACGACTGTTCATAGAAGGCGAACAACTCCTTGCTCTCCGCCTCCTCTTTCTCCTTCTTGCGCCGGGGCTGACGCGCCGCCGAACGTTTCGGCGCCGGCTTTTCGCTCCGGGGACCTGGTTCGATCACCTGCACGGGTCCTTTACTCTCCGCTCCATCCCCTCCGGCATCGTCCGCCAACTCCTGCGCGGCAGGCTTCTTCCGGGTACGAACCGGGAGCGCCGATACTTCGGCCGCCTCTCCAGCCCCATTTTCCGCGACAACCACCCGGTCCTCCGCACTCTCCTTGAGTTCGGCCCGCACCTCTTCGAGCAGGGCCCGGACACGCTGAAGACGTTCGAGCAGCTCCGCATCGCGCGAAATGGTTCCTTTATTCTGTTTCAGACAACGGGCAGCTCCGTCGAGGGTCATTCCCCGCTCCTTGACCAGATGATAGATCAATTTCAGGTTTTCGACATCGGCCGGAGAAAAAAGACGGTTGCCCTTCTTGTTCTTCTGCGGGCGCAGGATATCGAATTTCGTCTCCCAAAAACGGATCAGCGAAGCATTGACGTCGAACATCTCCGACACCTCGCCCATCGAATAGAATAGTTTCTTGGCCATAACATGTACAATTACAGGTTGAATATCCGCAACGAGTTGGGATACATATTGTTTACCCGGTTCTGAATCCGCTTGGCGAAACCCAGGGCCGCTCCCCCGTGCGTCACCAGATTCATCCCCTCGGCGAAAGCCGCAGCCTCCGCCTCCTGCTTGCGCAGAAACCGCAGCGCCTCCTCTTCGGACAACTCGGCAACAGGCACCGCTCCGCGATCCAATCCGCAAAACATCGCCAGCGCATGATCGGGCTTGAGCCGCTCCTTGAAGATCTGCCCCATCGCAACGCCCGAGGCGATCACGCGCAGCGATTCGGCCAGCATTTTCACCGCCTCGTACTGCGATTCGTAATACGCATAATAGACATCCGCCACCGCCGCAAAGCGCATCCGCTCGGGTTCGGCGACCCAACGGGACAGTTCCGCACACTCCCTGCGTCCGGCGGGCGCGAAAATCGTTCGGCGGGACTTGGGCACACGGACACGGCTTCCGCCATCGGACACCTTACGGGCCACCGCCGCAAAAAATCCCTCGCCCCGGGTCCGGTGCGGATAGAAACGGAACGTCCGGAAAGGACCGACCCGACCGCAAACCACACCCCACGCCGGCGGGCAATCGAAAGCGGTCGATTCGACGATCTCTTCACCCGCTTCGGCCAGCAATCCCTCCAGCGACCCTTCGTTTTCCAGTCGATTGAACGTGCAGGTACTGTATATCAGCAATCCGCCGGGACGCAACGTCTTCCACGCTTCGCGCAGAATCTCCGCCTGCCGGACGGCACATATTTTCACATTGTTCTCGCTCCACTCGTCCCGTGCCTCGGGTATTTTGCGAAACATCCCCTCGCCGGAACAGGGGGCATCCACCGCCACGATGTCGAACCACCCTTCGAGCACCGCGATCTGTGCCGGCTCGTTCACCGTCACCGCCACGTTTCCCAGCCCCCACTTGCGGACGTTATCCGCCAGAACAGCCGCCCGCTGGCGATTGACTTCATTCGCCACTACCAACCCGTCGCTACCCGCGAGCGACGCATAGAGCGTCGTCTTTCCCCCCGGCGCGGCGCAAAGGTCCAGAATCCGTTTTCCGGCGACCTCCTCCCCGGCCAGCACGTGAGCCAGGAACTGCGACGAAGCCTCCTGCACGTAATAAGCCCCGGCATGGAAAGCCGGATCGAGCGTAAACGAAGGCCGCTCCGTCAGGTAACGTCCTGCCGGCGACCAGGGAACCGCCTCGGCTCCGCTCCAGCGGCAGGGGCGCCGCGGATGCAGACGGACGGATGTCGGCGCCGGGCCTTCGAGCGCCTCACACAGCGCACGCCCCTCCTCCGGTCCCAGTTCGGCCATAACCCGCCGCGTGAAAGATTCCGGCAACATAGGGACTATTTTTTAGCGGTTTCGAGCTCCTCCCGCTTCCGGTCGAGACGAGCGCAGATCTTCTCCATCACCGCAGCATCCGCGACGAAATCCTCACGATCCTTATCGATCACGAGCACTTCGCCCCGGTAGATATTTTCGATCCAGTCGTCGTAACGGTCGTTGAGCCGCCGCAGGTACTGTTCGTCGATGTTCATTTCGTAGGCGCGACCCCGGCGGCGGATCTGCGAAATGAGCGTCGGCACGCTGGCCTTGAGGTAAATCAACAGATCCGGCCGGGGCACCAGGTTGGTAATCAACCCGAAGATACTCATATAAGTATCGAAGTCCCGGCCCGACATCAGCCCCATGCGATGCAGGTTGTCGGCGAAAATATAGGCATCCTCGTACACCGTCCGATCCTGAAAAATATCGACCGGACCGCTGCGCAGAATATCCATCGTCTGCTGAATGCGGCTGCCCAGAAAATACATTTGCAGGTTGAACGACCAACGATTCATATCGTTGTAGAAATCCCCGATGTAGGGATTGTCGCTCTGCTCGTAATAGGCCTTGGCGCCGTAGCGCTCGGTCAGCATCTCGGTCAGCGTGGTTTTGCCGCTGCCGATATTTCCGGCTATCGCAATGTACATAAATCGGATGTTTTGGCTACGTCACGCACTTCACGCCGCACGGCGGGGCCCCTCCCGGTCCCGTCGTCCGGCAAGTCCACCGTCTGCGGCGGCACGGCAGAAACCCGTCCCCCGCCGCAATCCCCGGCCCCCGGCAAAGCGACGCGTGTCATCGCGTTATTTATTGTTCAATCTTCAGTAACTGTTCCACAACCGTACGGTCGTTGCGCATACGGGGCAGCTTGTTCTTGCCCGTCTTCTGCAACCAGCGCAGCGTCGTTCCCGGCGGCACGGCATGGATGCGGGGCGGATCGAGCGCCGTCTGCCGCTTGGCGTCGTAATCCGAATTGACGCTGCGAAGCTCCCGGTCCAGCACTTCGGCAAAATGCTCCGGCGTATCGGGCCGCTCCGAAAACTCCAGCACCCATTCGTGCGCTCCCCGGGTATTCAGCCCCATGAAACAGGGCGCCACGGAGTACTCTTCGACCACCGCACCGGTTTGCTCGCAGGCCGCCGCGAGCGCCCGCTCGGCGTTATCCACGATCAGCTCCTCGCCGAAGGCGTTGATGAACTGACGCGTGCGGCCCGCGAAACGGATGCGGTAGGGATTCGTCGAGGTAAACTCCACCGTATCGCCGATCTCATAACGCCACAACCCGTTGATCGAGGTCACGATCATTGCATAAACTTCTCCGACCCGAACGCCTTCGAGCGGCACGATCTGCTCGCCGCTGCGAAATTCGTAATAAGTCCCGTAATCGAGCATCAGCAGCATATCGTCCCGCGTCAGATCGTCGGCCAGCGCGAAAAAACCCTCCGAAGCGTTGTATGTTTCCAGATAGGTCATCCCCTCCGACGGGATCAGCTTGGCGAACGACTTGCGGTAGGGCGTAAACGCCACGCCCCCGTGCGCAAAAAATTCCAGATCGGGCCACACTTCGAGCAGGTTGCTCTTGCCCGTATATTCCAACACCCGGCGCATCAGCACCAGGTTCCACGAAGGCACGCCGGCAAAGGCCGTGATCTTCTCCCGGGTACACTCCCGGCAGATCCCCTCTATCTTCCGGTCGAAATCCGGAATCAGAGCCGTCTCCATCTTCGGCGCCCGGAACCAACCGCTCCAGAACGGAGTCTGACTGATCAGCACAGCCGACAGATCCCCGATGAGAGCTCCGTTCTCCCGGACATACGAACCGCCGAGCGTCAGCGTCTTGCCGTCGAAGATCTTCGTCTGCGGCTTGGCCGAAGCATACACCGCCGCCACGTCCCGCATACCGAGCGTATGATTCCACCACACGGACTCCCGCGTGACGGGAATGAACTTGCTGCGGTCGGACGTAGTTCCCGACGAACGGGCGAAAAGCGTCACCCGCCCCGGGGCTGCGACATTCTTCTCTCCGGCCAGCATCCGCTCGATATAAGGCTTGAAACTCTCGTAGTCCTGCACTCCGACCCGTGCGGCGAACGCCTCGGGCGTAAGATGCTTGGCAACACCGTGCCGACGACCGAACTCCGTATCGGCCCCCCGCGCAATGAGCTGTCGGAACATCTCGGCCTGCACTTGGTCCGGATGTCGCCGAAAACGATCTATCGCCTTCATCCGGCGGGCGAAATAGGTACGTAACAAACTGTTCCGAATCGACATCCTGCGCTGCTCCTCCTTATCGTTAATTAAAGAAATATCCAATTTTGGAGATCGACGCCGGCATAGCGAAAACCACCACGCGATCGTAGGCGCTCAACTCCATGTTTCCCACGGCGATGAAAACCTTGTCGCCGCGCACCACGCCGCCGATAATCGTATCCTGCGGCAGCTTCAACTCCTTGATCGGAGCCTTCGTCGCCGGGGCGTTGGGCTTGACGATGAACTCCAGCACCTCGGCCTCGCTGCCCGTCAGACACTTGATCGCCTGCACGTCGGTTGACATCGTGAAGCGGAAGATGTTCGACGCCGTAACCAGTTTCTTGTTGATGATCGTATCGATACCGATACTCTCGGCCAGATTGATATAATCGAGGTTCTCGATCTCGGCGATCACCTTCTTGACGCCCATGCGTTTGGCGAGCATCGCCGCCAGAATATTGGTTTCGCTGCGCCCCGTCACCGCGATAAAAGCGTCCATATTGGCCAGCCCCTCCTCGAGCATCGCTTCGATATGGCGGCCATCCTCATTGATAATCAAAGTTTTGTCCAACAATTCGGCCAACCGATAGGCCTTCTCGGCATTGTAGTCGATCAACTTGATATTGACCTCGTCCTGCAATTCGGTCGCAATGCGTATGCCGATGCGCGAACCGCCGAGGATCATCATGTTGTTGATCTCCACGTTGGAATGCCCCGAGAACTCCATCACCTCCTTCACGGCATCCTGCCGGGCGATGACATACACCATGTCGCCCTCCATAAATATTTCATCCTGCCGGGCGATGATGGTCTGACCGCCGCGAGCGATCGCCACCGTCCGATAGCTGAGCTGCGCCGCATCGTCCTTGAAACCCGAAAGTTCGCGTCCGATGAGCGACGAGGTCGGATCAAGACGGAAAACCACGAGCGAAAGCCGTCCGCTCGAAAAATCGACGTACTCCGTCGTCGAAGTGTGCCCCAACAGATTGATCACCTCCTGAGCCGCCACCTTTTCCGGATAGAACAGGTAGTCGATACCCATGTTGATAAAAATCTCCTTGTTATTGGGCTCCAGGTATTCGTTGTTGTCGATCCGGGCGATGGATTTCTTGGCCCCGAGCTGCTTGGCCAACACCGCTGCCACCACGTTGTCGTTCTCGACATGATTGACAGCGATGAACAGGTCGCACTTTCGCACCGAAGCCTTCCGCAACACGGCAAAGGTCGTGGAGTCGCCCTCGACCGTCAGCACGTCGGCCAGGCTGGCCACATCGGCCAGCAGCTTCGGATCGCTGTCTATGACCGTGATGTCGTGCCCGTTGCCACTGAGCATTTTCGCCAGATGGCTTCCCATTTCGCCCGCACCCGCAATAACGATTTTCATACCGGATTTACTCTGTCAGCATACGCCCGGATCATTCCGGGCAGCATTTTTGCAATTAATAACACAAATGTATAAATTTGCATCGGAACACCCAAATTTCCACTATTAAATTTCAGTTACCATGCCAACCTGGTTAATCATAATTCTTTTGGCGATTCTGGCCGTCGGACTTTTCGTCCTGGCCATGTCGCTCACCCTGATTTTCAAGGGACACCACATCGACTCCGAAATTTCCACCAACGAAAACATGCGCAAACTGGGTATCAAATGCGCCGTTCAGGAGACCCGCGAACAGATGACGGGACTCGAAGATTGCGCATCGGAGCCCGGATGCTCGGGCAACTGCGCCGCCTGCACCCCCGAAGCGGCAGCCGCCGGACACGGCTCCGCCAAAAAAAAAACTGCGAAG
>ERZ860023.1203-NODE-1203-length-10980-cov-1.272037_pt1 | contig 10980 bp, 18 predicted proteins | sample MGYA00509983_ERZ860023 | MGnify/ENA primary metagenome ERZ860023 (study PRJEB30046, sample SAMN00715180) | human gut metagenome | study: EMG produced TPA metagenomics assembly of the A metagenome-wide association study of gut microbiota in type 2...
TATAGGAGCAATTATAGGATTAATTATGATGATAAAGGGGTGGAATGATGAATAAGAAAAACAAAATAATTATAAGGGCAATCAGTTGGAGAAAAAATCCTGTTGAAAGATTGTTTTGTAAACACGAATATCAATATTATACTAATAATAATCCATTATTAGTAAGTGGACAACCTGTTTATCATATTTGCAAAAAATGTGGCAAATATGATAAAACATTATTTTGGGAATATGAAGGAATGGGATTTAAATAAAATGACTAAAGAAGAGTTAAAGTTATATATGCATAAATCTTGTGAAAATATTTTAAAAAAACTAGCAGAAAACCCTGATGAAATGCTTAATTTGAGTGATTTACAAGAAAAATATAATAATCTTTTAAAAGAAAAAATTGAGTTAAAAAGACAAATAAAAAAACAAAATGAAGTAATTAATAAAGCAATAAAATATATAAATGAAAATGTATTTTTAGATGATAATGGTTGTGGCGGTTATTGGTGGGAAATTGCTGATAAAGATAAGTTATTAGATATATTAAAAGAGGTGGAAATATGAATAAGATTGATTTAAATACGATTACTTATGAACAAATAGTAAAAATATTAGGGATATTTAACAAAATGTTAGAAAGTGGTTTATTAGAAGTAGATTTTGAAAAATCAACAGCATATTTAAATATAGATGATTGTTCGGCATATTTAGAGCAACAAATTAAGAAATTAAAACAAGAAAACGGTAATTTAAAGAAGCAATATTGCGAAAGAACAGACTGTAGTGGAAGAATTGGGAATAGTAAAAAAATCGAAGAATTGCAACAAGAAAATAGAAAGTTAAAAGAAAGAATGGCTTACCTAGAGAGAAGCAATGATAGAAGAGAAGATACCATATTAGAATTGAGAGATGACTTTACTGTAATAGATGAATATGAAAACCAACGAAAAAAGTTTATAAAATATTTAGAAGATATGTTAGAAGATGAAAATGATATATTTTCAGTAGTTAGAGTTAAAGATGTTTTATCAAAATATAAAGAGATAATAGGAGGATTAGATGACAAAATCGATTAAAGCTTGTGAAGAATTATCAAAGAACACAACAAAGGCAGCAAAATATCTAAAACTTGTTACATCAGAAGAGCATCATGCTGTGGTTAAAGAACATCCGAGAATAAAACATATTAACATTACAAATGCTAGTATTATCAAAAGTATGAGCGATGAAACAAAACATAATTTTGCTAATTGTTGCATTGTAAATAGAATAGAACCAGAAGAGGTTATTGAAACTATAACCAAAATAGCAAATATAGCAATCAATTGTTCAATAGACTTATGTAACAAATATTTTGAGACTTCAGCTGGTAAGGAATATCTAAATATGAGGAAAAAAATTGATAGAATAGGAAAATAAGAAAAAAAATATTAAACGAAACAATTGATATTTTTTAATAAATATAGATTTTTATATGAAAAATAATAAAAATAATATATAAATTATTGAATATTTTAAGAATTGTTTATGGAGGTAAATGAATAGGTGAAAAAAGAAGAATTAAAAGATTTTTTATATAGCGGTAAAAATCAAGAATTAGATTATCAAAATGAAGTATCCGCATGTTTAAGTGCGATATTAGAAATATTAATGCAAGAAGATTTAACTACTTTTGATAAATTTAAAGAACTTAAAAGAAAATACATTGAAGAAATTCAAAATCAACAAATAGAGGCATTGACCGATGAAGATATAGAAAATATTAAAGCTGCTAGCAAATTTAATGATCTATTTGGAAATATATTTTAAGAAGGAAAGTGAATATAAATGAGTTTAGATATAGGAGTAAGAGCAACAAGAGAAGTTGAGATATTTGATAGGAATATTACTTATAATCTTTCAAAAATGTACTATAAATGTATTCCTGGAGGTTTCAAAGCATTAGATGGTATGAGTTGTAAAGAAGCATTACCAATTTTACAAAAAGCCATTGAAGATTTAATAGTGAATCAAGAGAATATGAAAAGCTAAATCCTGAAAATGGTTGGGGAACTTATTATGATTTATTAAAAGCAATTAAAGCTATGAGAAATTGTTGTGAAGATAATCCAGATGGAATTATTGATGTATGTTAGGAGGTGAATAAATAAATGAGATTAATTACATGTGATATTTGTGGTAAAGAAATAACCAAAAGTTATCAAACGGTTACTGATTTTGACCAATTTTATGATGTATGTAAAGAATGTGAAAAAAAGTTTAATTCTTATAAAAAAGAAAAAGAGGAACTATATAGTTCAATAAAAAAAGAATTTGATATTAAATTTAATAAAAAAGAAAAAGAACTACAAGAAAAATACGGTATTAAATTTATTAAAAACACTACTGAAAATCATAAAAACTATTTTTAATAGTAAAAACTAGTTAAAGCATTGATATATAAAGGCTAATTCAATGTCTACTAGGTGCAATATAATAATATACATATCTTGCATTAAATAAATAGAGAGAAGGGAGGGTATATATTAGTTGATATTATGACTAAAGAAAATCTAAAAGAAAAGAAAAAGAGTTTATAGAAATGTTAAAATTAGAAGAATTGGCTCAAAAAACTCTAGTAAGTTATGAAAATGCAATTGATAAATTCATTGATTTTGTAGATAATGATTTTACTTTAAGTAAGAGTCTAATGATTGATTGGAAACATAGTCTAATTGAAAAATATTCAATAAAAAGCAGAAATCAATATATAGTTGTCATTAATAAGTTTTTAAAGTTTCTTGGTTATGGTGATTCTGAAAATAAAGATAAAGATTATAGGATAAAACAATTTAAAGAGCAGTCAAAATCAGTCTTGGAAGAACAGATTGAAATACAAGAACATAAAAGAATGCTTAGATGGGCTAAAAAAATGAATATGATGGATATGTACTATATTATTCAAATATTTGCTCATGTAGGTGTTCGAATAGAAGAACTAAAATATTTTACTGTTGAAAATCTAGATAGTAATTATATAAAAGGGGCTTATAACAAAGGCAAAGAAAGAGTCCTTATAATGACTAACGAATTAAAGAGGGATCTTAAGCACTACTGTAAGGATCATAAAATAAAGAGTGGCTATATCTTTATTAGTCCTGTAAATGAAAATCAAATGTTAAATAATTCTACTATTTGGAGGAGACTAAAAAAAATAGCAAGAAGTGCAAAAATTAATCCTAAAAAAATCCATCCACATGCTTGGAGACATCTCTTTGCTAAACAATGTAAAGAAAATGGGATTGATTTAGATGAATTAGCGGATATTTTAGGTCATAAAGATATAAATACAACAGCAATATATACTAAAACCTCAATGAAAGAAAAGAAAAATAAATTAGAAAGGATTAGATATTAGATGAGTAATGGAGTATTAATTACATTAATTATATGTACTACAATATTAATATTAGCTTGGATCGGCAGCAAAAATAAATAGGAAAGATGGAGGCTTAAGATGAATTATAAGAAATATTTTGTTACATATTATAATTACAAACAAGCCAAAATAAAATTACAGAACATCCAAAATGAAATAGCAGATATTATAAGTGCAATGTTATCTACAACTTCTCAAATGAGAGAGGTTGTTAATAGTAATAAGTCAAGTAATGATAAGATGATGGAATTAACAACTAGAAAAATAGAATTAGATTCAAAAGAAGAATTAGCAAAAGAATTATTAGGTGTATATAATAGACAAATGCTAGATGCAGAAAAAGAATTAAAAGATAGTAAAGAGACTAAAGATATTATTTATTATAAATACTTTATACAACATATTAAAGTTAAAGAAATATCAAAAGATATAGCATTTGCAAGAGAATATACTTACGATTTATTAAAACAAATTAAGAGTGATATAGCAAAAATTGAACAGGAACTTATTAAAAAAAATAAAAAAAAGTAAAGTTCTTACAAAATCTTACAAAATCTTACAAAACTTGTGTTACAATGGTATCATGGAAGTATTCCAAAGGGACAGTAGAAAATAACTATTGTCTTTTTTAATTGTTAGGGAGATGGTGATCATGTTAAAGACTTGTAGTCACTGTGGTATAGTGCCACAAGATCATATATGTCCTTATAGAAAGTATAAAAATAAAGATAATAGTGATGCAGCGGATAGATTCAGAAGAAGTACACGATGGACAAAGAAGAGTATAGAGATAAGAGAAAGAGATAAATACTTATGTCAGGTTTGTATAAACAAGTTATACAATACGATTAATGTTTATAACTATAATAAGTTAGAGGTACATCACATCGTACCAATTAACGAAGATTATAACAAACGATTAGACAATGATAATCTCATCACTCTATGTAACTATCATCATAAGATGGCTGATTCAGGAGCTATACCTAGAAAGCTATTAAGCGATATAGTCTTAGGTATCCCCCCTACCATTGAAGAGTAATTTCTTTTTAAAGGTAAAAGACCCCCCCTATCCACTCTGTTCACACAAAATATAATTTCTCGTATGTTTTTTTGGAAAGGAGTGTTGGAAATGAGTTTGGATGAGCAAGCAAGTGAAATATTGAAGATTGCTGAACAACATGGAGTAGAGCAAAACTTTTTATTCTTAACTACATTCAAAAGATATCAAGTTCAACTTAAGATTCTTAGTGATTTAAAAGAAAAGATAAATGAGAGTGGAGCATTGGTAACAAAAGAATATGTTAAAGGAAGAAAGAACTTATATACTAATCCAGCAATCAGTGAATTTAATAAAACTTCGACTGCTGCTAATCAGACAGTTGCAATTCTAATTAAAATTATTAAATCATTGAGAACTGATGAGGGTGAAGAAGAGAATGAGGACGAGTTGTTAAAGGCATTAGGAATTAGATAATGGACAATAAAGCATACAAATATGCTAAATGGTGTCTTCGTTCGAAGTATGTACCTAAATATGTTAAAAAGCAATGTAAAGAGTTTATTAAAATTGCAAATGGTAAGATAAGAAATATTATCTTAATGAAGAGAAAGTAAAACAAATAGAAAATATATTAAAATTGTTAATAATGCCAAAAGGATTAAAAGCTGGTACACCATTATATGAGTGTACTTGTAATTATCAGTGGCTTTTTTATATTTCTATTCTGGCGGTGGTTAGAAGAGATAATCCAGAAAAAAGAAAGTATGAGACAGCAATTTTAGAAATAGCAAGAAAAAACTTTAAGACCTATACTATAGCGACACTGTTTATCTTGCTTTTTTTAATGGAACCAAAGTTTAGTAAGTTTTATTCTGTTGCTCCAGATGGTGCTTTATCTAGAGAAGTTAAAAATGCAATCGAGGAAACATTAAAATCAAGTCCTATGCTCTATCTTCATAAAGATACTCCGAGATTTAAGATTTTAAGAGATTCGATAGAATTTCTCTTAAAGGGAAGTAAATATTTTCCTTTAAATTATTCAAATTCTCGTATGGATGGTAAACTTCCAAATGTTTTCTTGGCAGATGAGGTTGGAGCATTACCAAATTCTTATGCAATCGAAGCAATGAGATCTGGACAATTAAACATATTAATAAATTAGGTTGTATTATTTCAACTAAATATCCGACCGCTGATAATCCACTTGAAGATGAGATTTCTTATTCAAAAAGAGTTTTAGATAAACTTGAAAAAGATGAAACTATATTTGCATTGTTATATGAGCCTGATAATCCAAAAAATTGGACTGATGATGATATTATTCTTAAGCAAGCAAACCCTGTAGCATTGGAGATTCCAGAAATATGGCAAGATCTATTGAAAAAAAGGGCTAGAGCAATAGCAATAGAAAATTCAAGAGAAAATTTTCTTACTAAACATTGTAATATTATTTATCAAGGTCAGGGAACTGAATCTTATGTTGATATCAATGATGTCTTACAATGCAAAGTATCTCATATAGATTGGTCTGGTAGAGAAGTTTATTTAGGCGTTGACCTTTCAATGTCAAATGATAATTGTTCTGTTGGAATGGTTGCTGAAGATGATGGAAAAATACTAGCCGATGCAATTGCATTTATTCCAGAAGGTAGAATTGATGAGAAAACACAATTTGAAAAATAAATTATAGAAGTTTTATAGAATCATTAAAATGTATTGCATGTGGAAATAAGACTGTTGATTATGCTGTTATAGAGGATTTTGTTTTTCATATAGAACAAAAATATAATGTTAAGATAAAGGCTCTTGGCTATGATAGATATAATGCAATGTCTTCTGCACAAAAATGGGAAAGTGGAGATGGCGGTAAATACGATGGAATAAATTGTGTACAGATTCGACAACACTCCGATACTTTGCATTCACTATTTGAAAAAATATCTAATAGAGAGTTTCAATATGAAGATAATAAGTTGCTTGAAATTAATTTTCAAAATGCAAGATGTACTTTTGATACAAATATGAATCGATATGTAACAAAGAAAAAATCTAGAGGAAAAGTAGATATGGTAGTCTCATTAATCAATGCTTGTTATCTACTTGAACAAGATGTTATCTTTGAAGATGGATTCATAGTGCAAACTTTCTAGGAAGGAGGTGATAGTAAATGAAGATTTTTAATTTATTTTCAAAAAATAAAAGAGATGAAACAGAAGCTACTGCTGAATCTTTAGAAGACCCACTATTGAATGTTATTTTAAAAGATACTATAGTTGATAGAGATGTTGCATTGTCTATTCCAGTAATAAGTAGTTCGGTTAATTTGATTTGTGACACATTTGCAATGATACCTTTTAAACTATATAAGACTGTTAAAAATAAAGACAAACTCAAAGCAGAAGAAGTTTATGATGATCTTAGAGTTCGTATTATCAACGATGATACAAAAGATAAACTTGATGGATTTCAAATGAAAAGGGCAATGTGTGAAGATTACTTATTAGGTAAGGGTGGCTATGCATACATTAAAAAAATAAAGAATCAATTTTCTGGTTTGTTTTATGTAGAAGATAAAGAAGTTACAATTAATAAAAATTATGATCCAATATATAAGTCTTACAAGATATTAATAAAAGGCGAGGAATATGATGATTATAACTTTATCAAACTTTTGAGAAATACCAAAGATGGTGCTAGTGGAAGAGGTTTGGTTAATGAAATATCTACAGCAATAAAAACTGCTCGTCAAAGATTATTGTATGAATATGATTTGATTCTTACTGGCGGCTCTCGTAAAGGTTTTCTAAAATCTCCAAAACATCTCGATGAGAAATCATTAAAGGCATTAAAAAAGGCTTGGGAAGATTATTATTTAGGAAATGCTAATACAGTTGTATTAAACGATGGATTAGAGTTTGATGAAGCAAGTAATACTTCTAAAGAAAATGAATTAAACGAAAAAAATATAACTTTTATCAGCGAAATAAAAGATATATTTCACATATCTAGTGATTATAACAATTTTATAAAGAGTGCTATAATGCCTATTGCTACTGCATTTACCACTGCCTTAAATAGAGATTTTTTACTCGAAAAAGAGAAAGAATCTTTTTATTTTGCTCCTGATTTCAATGAATTGTTAAAAGGATTAATGAAAGAAAGATTTGAGGCTTATAAAATCGCTATAGAAACAGGATTTAAAACAAGAAATGAGATTCGTTACATGGAAGATGATGATGCTTTACCAGGATTAGATATGGTTAATTTAGGACTTGGTGATGTTTTATTAAATCCAGAAACTGGTGAGATTTATGTTCCTAATACGAACAAGTTAATTAAAATGGGCGAATCTGGAACTGTTGATAAAAATATAAATATTGATAATTCACCCGATACTGATAGAAAAGTTAATTCAAATATAGATGGTGAAGGAGGTGATATAAATGCACATAGAGATTAGAGAAGATTCTGTTGTCATTACTGGATATGTTAATGCTGTTGAAAGATACTCAAAGCCTATTAAGGAATCTTTACATGGAAAGGTAAGAACTTTCATTGAAAGAATCAGATCTGGAGTATTTAAAAGTGCATTGCAGAGAAACGATGATGTAAAAGTACTTTTAAATCATGATGAAAATAGAGAATTGGCTACAACAAAAGATGGATCTGCAATTCTCGAAGAAGATAACATAGGTCTTAGAGCAGAAGTAACTATTACCGATAAAGATGTAATAGAAAAGGCTAAAAACAATAAATTAGTTGGTTGGAGTTTTGGCTTTTATGCTAATTCTGATGAGTTGGGTAAAGATGGTAATAGTGAAACAAGAACAGTTACTAGTTTAGATTTGTTAGAAGTATCTATATTAGATGATACAAAGTCTCCTGCTTATTATGGTACAAGCATAGAAGCGAGAAGTGAAAATGAAAAGGTCGTTGAATATAGAGCATCTACTATTGCGGAAATTGAAGAGGAAGCCAAAAAGAAACATAAATCTGTTAGTCAGAAAGAAAATGATAACTGGGATAAAGCTGAAAAAGAACACGAAGCAATCAATATAGAAAAAGAAGAAAAGAAAATAAAATTAGTAGCAGAAATGATTGCAGATATCATTCTTGAGAAATTAAAAGAAGGTGCTGATGAAAAAAAGACAATACCTGAAAATTCAGCCGTAGAAGAAAAAGGCAATAGAGCCTTTGATTATTCTTCTTATGAAGATAGATTAAGAAGATTAAAAAAAATCTAAACATTTGTGTTAAGAAAAAAAGAAGGAGGAGATAAAACATGAATAAAAAAGGTTTAGAAGAAAAAAGAAATGATTTAAGACAAGAAATGACAGATATTTTAAATAATTCAAAAAAAGAAAATCGCGTAATGTCAGAAGAAGAAGTTGCAAGATTTGATGAAATTGAAAAAGAAATTAATTCAATAGATGCAACTCTAGAAAGGGAAAATAAAATTGAAAAGATGGAAGAAAAGTCAGAAAAAACAGAGGATGAATCTGAATTAACTGCTGCTGAAAAAAGAATGTATACTTCAGTAGAAGAAAGAAATGATTATAATGCTTTTGCAGAGTATATTAGAAGTCAAACTCTAAAAACAAATAGGGCAGATGCAAGTAATCTAACTAAAACTGATAATGGTGCTGTTATTCCTAAAACAATTGTTGATAAAATAATTGAAAAAGTAGAAGAAATTTCACCTGTTTATAGACTTGCTACTCATTATGATATTCCAGGAACAGTAAATATACCTACAGAAGATACTTCTACTGATAGTGTTACTGTTGGTTATGCTACAGAGTTTACTGATTTAACATCACATAGTAATAAGTTTGGTACTATTGAGTTAACAGGATTCTTATATGGTGCATTAACAAAGATCAGTAGATCATTATTAAAAAATAGTAACTTCAAATTAACAAATTGGGTAATTAATAAAATGGCAAAGAAAATTGCTAAGTTTATTGAAGGTGAGTTATTAAATGGAACTACATCTAAAGTAATCGGTGTTGTAGGATCTTACGACTCTACTAACATGAAAAAGGTTTTAGCAAGCAAATCTGCTATTACTGCTGATGAGTTAATTGAAACTCAAGATTTAGTAATTGATTCTTATCAAGCAGATTCTATTTGGGTTATGAATAGAGCAACAAGAACTGCTATTAAAAAATTAAAAGATAGTAATAATAACTATTTACTAAATAGAGATCTTTCATCTAAATATGGATATACTCTTTTAGGAAAAGATGTTTATGTTTCTGATAATGTTTCTAAATTAGGTACAGCATCTGCTAATGTTATTTTCTATGGGATTTTAGTGGACTAGCAGTAAAAGAAAGTGAAAAAACAGAAATTCAAATCCTAGATCAGTTATTTGCAGCACAACATGCAATTGGTATAGTTGCTTGGGGTGAAATAGATGCTAAAGTAGAAGATAAGCAAAAAATTGCTGTCGTTACAGCACCAGCAGCTTAATTTAGGAGGTCTTAATAATGAAATATGAAGCTATTGAAAGTTTTAGCGGAATTATTTCTATGGCAAAGGGCGAAATTAGGGATATTCCTAATGATGCCCTAGTCAAAGACTTAATGAAGGCTAAACTAATAAAAAAATATACACCAACTGATGAAAAAATATTAAAAGATGAGTTGGAATCTGCTAATTCACTTATAAATGAGTTAACTGAAGAAAATAAAATGCTAAAAGAGCAAATAGAGGAATTATCTACTATTAACAAAGAAAGTGAAAAAACGGATGATACACTAGTATCAGATGAAGAAGCAGAAAAAAAGTTATCAGAAGATGAAAAAATAGATGATACATCAACTGATAATAAGAAAAATAAAAAATAACCTCATAAAGGAGGGAAAAATATGAAAAAGTTAGTGATATAACTTATCAAGATATTGCAAACTATATCAGAGTTGATGTAACTGATGATAAGTTATTACAAGAAGAGTTAAATATATATTTAAATATCGCTAAAGACTTTATATCTAATTATACAGGAATACCTATAGAAACTAAAGAAAAAGATAGTGAATCATTGGATGATTATGCAGATTTTATTATCGTTGTATATATTCTTTGCCAAGATATGTATGATAATAGAACTATGTATGTTGATGGTAAGAATGTAAATAGAGTTGTAGAAACAATTCTAAATATGCATAGGAGAAATCTTTTATGAGTTCAATTGTTAAAAATCCAGGAGAATATAATAAAAAAATCAAAATCATTAGATAAAAGATTCAGAAGACAATGCAGGATTCAAATACCCGAAGAAGTAATTGTTTTGGAACCTTTCGCTAAGGTTAAAAATACAAAAGGTTATAAACTTATTTCAAATAATACTGATTTTGAGAAAGCCTATACCAATTTTACGATTAGATATCCAAAAGTTGAAATAACAAGAGATATGAATATCATATACAACAATAAAAAGTATTCAATAGAGTATTTGAATAATGTAGATGAAGAAAATATCGAATTAGAAATTCAGGCAAAGGTTGTAAACAAGTAATGGCAAGATTTGTTGAAGAATTACCGAATAATCTTATTAAACAAT
>ERZ860023.1205-NODE-1205-length-10973-cov-2.532515_pt1 | contig 10973 bp, 10 predicted proteins | sample MGYA00509983_ERZ860023 | MGnify/ENA primary metagenome ERZ860023 (study PRJEB30046, sample SAMN00715180) | human gut metagenome | study: EMG produced TPA metagenomics assembly of the A metagenome-wide association study of gut microbiota in type 2...
CGGAGGCCGCAACCGTTGTCCATGTGTGTTCCGATGCCGGCGCAGCCTTTTCCGGGGCTTTTACGGGCAGCGGGAGGATGTCCCGCTCCGGGGCAGAGGGCTGTGTTGGGCGGGGTGTCACAGACGCTGCCGGTGCCGCCGGGCGGAGAGGTTTTTCCTCCGGGTGCGGCAGGCTTCCCGGCTCTGCCTGGCCCGAAATCACCGCCGAAAGTCCTGTAAAGCTATTATTCTTTACAGCATTTTTTCCTTTATTTCCGCTATTTTCATGTTCGTTGGATGCATCATCCTCTTTCTCGCTGTCAAAGACGAACTGTCTCTCCCCTGTACCAGGCTGGCTCAGTGCCAGCTTGACGGCATGGTAGACGAGGTCGAAGATGTCGTTTTCCCGGGCAAAGCGGACTTCTGTTTTTGCCGGATGGACGTTGACATCCACAAGGTCGGCGGGCATCTCAAGGAGCAGGATTCCTCCAGGAAACTTGCCCTGCATCGTGGTACCCTTGAACGCCATCTCCATGCCCGCCATCATGGTGCGGTTGCGGACATAGCGGCCATTGATATAGAAATACTGCATACTGCGGCTGGCGCGGCAGCTGCGGGGCTGGGTGATGAGCCCCCAGACGCGGTAGACGCCCTCGCGGTTATCCACCTCCACGAGGTCACGGCTGAACTCCCGGCCCAGCACGGCGTAAGCCGCGCTGCGGAGCTGGCCGTCACCGGGGGTGACATACTGCAGCTTGCCTTCGCGGATGAACTTGAAGCTCACCTCGGGGTGGCTCAGGGCCACATGGCCCACGATGTCGGCCACGAAAGTACCCTCGCTGGAATCCTTTTTGAGGAATTTCATCCGGGCGGGCGTGTTGAAAAAGAGGTCACAGACCCGGATGGTGGTGCCGACGCCTCGCGCACCCGGCTCGATGGGCTGCTCTTCCCCGCCCTCGATCCGGTAGAGGGAAGCGCACTCGTCGGCCTCGGTGCGGGTAAGCACTTCGACACGGGCCACGCTGGCGATAGAGGCCAGCGCTTCGCCGCGGAAGCCCAGTGTGTGGATGCTGGTGAGGTCGTCTTCCGTCCGGATCTTGCTGGTGGCATGGCGGATGAAGGCCGTGGGGATGTATTTTGCCTCGATGCCGGTGCCGTTGTCGCTGATTTCAATCAGACGGACGCCGCCCGACTCGATGGAGACGGTGATTTGAGACGCACCAGCGTCGATGGAGTTTCCAGAAGCTCCTTGACGACCGATGCGGGCCGCTCGACCACCTCACCGGCGGCAATGAGTTCTGCCGTGTGCTTGTCGAGAACGTGTATCTCTGCCATTCGTTTCCCTCCGTTTCAAATAAAATCAGCCATTCAGGCTGCCGCTCAGGGTCTTTTTCAGCTCGTAGAGGAAGTTCAGTGCCTCGATGGGGGTCAGGGTCTCAACGTCCAGTGCCTCGAGCTTTTCCATCATCTCGCTGGGGACGGCAGGCGAAGAATACTCCTGCAGGGCGTCGAAATCCATCTGCTCCACCTTGTTCTTCGGGGCAGAAGCTTCCAGAGTGCGCAGCACCTCATGGGCGCGGCGGGTCACGGTGCCGGGCAGACCGGCCAGCTTTGCCACCTCGATGCCGTAGCTGTCGTCGGCGGGGCCGCGAATGATGCGGCGGAGGAAAGTGATGTCCTCTCCCCGCTTCTTGACTGCGATGTTGTAGTTTTTGACGCCCTCGATGGCCCCTTCCAGGTCCGTCAGCTCGTGGTAATGGGTGGCGAAGAGGGTCTTACAGCCGAGGCCCTTGGCCGGGTCGGAGATGTGCTCCACGACGGCCCGGGCGATGCTCATGCCGTCGAAAGTAGAGGTGCCGCGGCCAATTTCGTCCAGCACGACGAGGCTCTTGGGGGTAGCGTTCTTGAGAATTTCGGCCACCTCGGTCATCTCGACCATGAAGGTGGACTGGCCGGCGGCAAGGTCGTCCGATGCGCCAATGCGGGTAAAGATGGCATCCACAACGCCCACATGACAGCTGGACGCCGGGACGAAGGAGCCGATCTGCGCCATCAGAGCGATAAGGGCGTTCTGGCGCATATACGTCGATTTACCTGCCATATTCGGACCGGTGATGATGAGACAGCGGTCGGTGGTGCAGTTGAGTTTGGTATCGTTGGGGACGAAGAGGCTGCCTTTCAGCATCTGCTCGACCACCGGGTGGCGGCCCTCGGTGATGGTCAGCTCGTCGCTGTCATCCACCACAGGGCGGCAGTAGTTGTTTTCAGCGGCTACCTGCGCCAGCGCCGCCAGCACGTCCAGCTCGGCCACAGCATTTGCCGTCCGCTGGATGCGGTCGAGCTGACCGCCGATCGTTTCCAGCAGTTCCGAGAAGAGCCGGTGCTCCAGCGCAATGAGACGCTCATGCGCACCTAAGATCTTGCTTTCCAGCTCTTTCAGCTCCTGGGTGATATAGCGCTCGCCGGAGGTGAGGGTCTGCTTGCGGATGTAGGTCTCAGGGACCATGGATTTATAGGAGTTGCTGACCTCGATGTAGTAGCCGAAGACGTGATTGTAGCCGATCTTCAGCTTGGGGATGCCGGTCTCCTGCCGCAGGCGCGTTTCCAGCTGGGCGAGGACGCCCTTGGTGTTGTCCCGGATGGAGCGCAGCTCGTCTACCTCGGAGTGGTAGCCTTTGGCGATGACGCCGCCGTCCTTGAGGGTGGAGGGCGCTTCCGGGTCGATGGCGGCGAGGATGGCCGTCTTCACATCGTCCAGCAGGTCGATTTGTCCTGCAAGCGCAGTCAGCTCCGGGCAGCTGCAGCTCTCGGCCTGCGCCCGCAGTTCCGGCAGGCGCTCACAGGTCTGGGCCATCGTGTAGATCTCCTTGGGGGTGGCGGAACCGTAGACCGCGCGGGTCATCAGGCGCTCGAGGTCGGCGATGTAGTGGAGCTGTTCGATCAAATCGCCCCGCTGCATGGTCTGGTTCACAAGGCTTTCCACCGCGTTGAGGCGGCGGTTGATGGCGGCACTGGAAATGAGCGGCTGCTCGATCCAGCTGCGGAGCATCCGCTTGCCCATGGCGGTGCTGGTCTTGTCCAGCACCCAGAGCAGCGTTCCCCGCTTTTCGCGGCCCCGCAGCGTCTCGGTCAGCTCGAGATTTGCCCGGGTGACCGGCGACAGGCTCATGAACTGAGCTTCATTATATGTGATGACCGTTTTCAGGCGCTCGACGCCTTTAATTTGCGTATCATGGAGATATTCCAGCAGAGCGGCCATTGCCAGGCGGACAAGGCCGTCTTCTGCGATGCCGGTCTTTGCGGCCCAGTCGCGGCCAAACTGGTTCTCGAGGGAGATGGCCACGAGGCCCGGGGCGTACCGCTCCTCTTCCACCAGCTCGACGGCGCAGTTCATATTCTTTTTGATGTAGGCAGTGATCTCCCGGCAGTCCAGCAGACCCGGGTTCATCAGCACCTCGCTGGGGTGGTAGCGGCAGAGTTCCGCAATGACCGCCGGGGCGATTTTTTCCCGCTTGAGCTCTGTGATATGGGCCGTGCCGGTGGAGACATCTGCAAAGCAAAGGCCCGCTGCGCCGCCTTTCAGAAAAATACTCGCAATGTAGTTGTTTTTGTCATCCTGAAGCATACTGCTCTCGATGACGGTGCCGGGCGTGACCACGCGGATGATGTCGCGTTTCACAAGACCCTTGGCCTTGGCCGGGTCTTCCATCTGCTCACAGATGGCGACCTTGTAGCCCTTCGAGATGAGGCGGGCCACATAGCCCTCATAGCTGTGGAACGGTACGCCGCACATGGGCGCGCGCTCTTCGAGGCCGCACTGCTTGCCCGTGAGGGTCAGATCCAACTCCCGCGAGACTGTGAGCGCATCGTCGAAGAACATCTCGTAGAAGTCACCGATGCGGTAGAAAAGAATCTCATCTTTATGTTGTTTTTTGATCTCCAGATATTGCTGCATCATGGGCGAAAGCTCTGCCATGACCGTTCACCTTCCTCCCCTAGTTGTCGGTTTGCCATCCAAAACCGCCTGTTGCAAGCAAAACGCGGCCCTGCATTGCACAGCCGCGTTTTGTGTTTCATGGTTTAAGCCTTAGTGGCAGCCGCCGCAGGTGGAGCAGCTGCCGGTGCAGGAAGCGGAAGGCTCCTGCACGGTCATGGGGTCGCCGCCGTTCATTGCAGTGTTGATGATGGCGTCGATATAGTTCACGAGGGCCTCGCAGTCGCGCTTTGCCTCGTTGTAGGCCACCATGCCGTCATCGGCCATGATCTTGCCGTAGAGGTCGTTCACCTTCTGGTTCAGCTCGGCGATGCGCTCATCGCTGCGCTCGGGCTTGCCGATCTCGTTGTTCAGGTCCATGCGGGCCAGATTGAACTCGCCGATGAGGTTCTGCAGTTCCTCGTCCTTGTCGTTCATCTTGCGGGCCTGGTCCATAGCCAGATAGCGGGAGTCGGTCTGAAGTGCCATAGCGGCACGCTTGAAAAGGTCGATGCAATCCATTGTAGTAGTCTCCTTTTATCGTTCCTGTGTTATATATTAGGATAGTGTATCCAGAATATCAATATTATTCCGAAAGTTCGCCCAGCAGGACGGTGGCACGGGCGCCCGTGAGGCGCACCATCGCATAGCTACCCATGAGGGCGGGATCAGCCTTGAACTCGACGGTAAGGTTGTTGTCCAGACGGCCCGAGAGGGTGCCTTCATTGCGGCCATAGCCCTCCACGAGGACGCGGACGGTCTGGCCCACCTGAGCCTTCACGAGAGCCATTGCGATGTCGTCCTGAACTTTGAGCAGGCGGGTCATACGGTCGGTCTTCTCCTTGCGGGGGGTGGGGTCGGGCATATCTGCCGCCTTGGTACCCGTGCGCTTGGAGTAGATGAAGGTGAACAGCTGCATATAGCCCACCTTCTGCACCAGCTCAAGGGTCTTCTGGAAGTCCTCTTCGGTCTCGCCGGGGAAGCCCACGATGATGTCGCTGGAGAAAGTGATGCCGGGGATCTTCTTCCGGGCATACTCGATGAGTTCGAGGTAGTGCTCCACGGTATAGTGACGGTTCATCTGGACAAGCAGACGGTCAGAGCCGCACTGCACCGGCAGATGCAGATGCTTACAGATCTTCGGCTGGGCCGCGATGGTGTCGATGAGCTTGAAGCTGGCGTCCTTCGGGTGGCTGGTCATGAAACGGATGTGGTAGTCGCCCGGGACGGTGCAGAGCAGGTTGAGCAGGTCGGAGAAATCCACCTGCTCCTCGAGGCCCTTGCCGTAGCTGTTGACATTCTGGCCCAGAAGGGTGATCTCCTTATATCCTGCCTCCACGAGACTCTTGAACTCGGCGAGGATGTCGCCGGGCTTGCGGCTCTTTTCGCGGCCGCGGACATAAGGCACGATGCAATAGGTGCAGAAGTTGTCACAGCCATACATGATGGGCAGCCAGGCACGGAACTCGCTCTCACGGCGGATGGGGATATTCTCCACGATGACGGGGCGCTGAGCCGGCTCCATGAGCACCCGCTTGTGCTTCTGCAATTTCTGAGCGATGAGCTGGGGCAGCGTGTCGATGCCGTCCACGCCGAACACGAGGTCCACGTAGGGGTAGCTCTGTCGCAGCTTTTCCACAACGTGCTTCTGGTTGGCCATGCAGCCGCAGAGGCCGATGATGAGGCCGTGCTTCTTCTCTTTCAGGCCCTTGAGAGCGCCCACGTTACCGAAGACACGCTGCTCGGCGTGCTCACGGACGGCGCAGGTGTTGAAAAGGATGAGGTCGGCGTCCTCAGGCTTGTCACACAGGCCGTAGCCGATGTCCATCAACACGCCCTTGATGCGCTCGCCGTCGTTGACATTCTGCTGGCAGCCGTAGCTGTGGACGAAGGCCAGCGGCGGGGTGTCATAGGCCAGCTTGACCAGCTCTGCCGCCGCGTTGTTATGTTCAAATGCTATGTACTCCAATGAAACCATCCTTCTCTGCCGCTGGGGACACACCTCCGGCAGCAGACATACTGATACTATAAAGAAAGCTCTTTATAGTATACCCTTTTTGGCCTTGGAGGGCAAGAGTTTATTTTTACTGAGCCTGCTTGCCGGCGCACGCCTCGCACAGGCCGAACAGCACCACGGCGCAGTCCTGCACGACGCCCTTCTGGCTGCGCACCAGCTTCATCACCTGCTTTTCGTCCACGTCGGCGTCCACGACGCCGCCGCAGCAGTTGCAGTAGAGGTGGCTGTGCCAGCCCAGAGTGTGGTCGAAACGGTCAGCCTTGCCCGGGATGGAGACGCGGCGGACGCGGCCTGCATCTACGAGGCTGTTGAGGTTGCGGTAGACGGTGCCAAGGCTCAGGCCGGGACATTCCCTGGCTGCGAGGTCGAAAATCTCCTCGGCAGTAGGGTGGTCGCAGAGCTGCTCCACTTTCTGCAGTACCAGCTCGCGCTGTTTGGAATAACGCATGGTCTTTCTCCTTTTTCTGATGGGGTGTGTATCGGGATAAAGGCCGGGTTCAGAGCTTGTCTTCCCCCTTGATCTTCGCCCAGTAGGCCCGGGCGGCCTGTTCGGTGCGGTTGTCGCCGAACGTATAGTATTTCACGTCCTTGAGCAGGTCTGGCAGATATTGCTGGTCCACCCAGTGATTCTCATAGTCGTGGGCGTACTTGTAGTTCTGGCCCTTGACGGCAGCATCCTCGCCGTCGAAGTGCTTGTTCTGCAGCTGGCGCGGGATGGGGCCGGTGCGCCCCGCCTGCACATCGGCGATGGCCGCATTGATGGCGTCGTGGGCGCTGTTGGATTTCGGGCTGGTTGCCACGAGAATGACGGCATCGGCCAGCGGGAGCCGGGCTTCCGGCAGACCCACCATGTTGGCTGCGTCCACTGCCGCCTTGACGATGGGGATGATCTGCGGGTATGCAAGGCCCACGTCCTCACAGGCGCAGACCATCAACCGGCGGCAGGCCGAGGGCAGGTCGCCCGCTTCCAGCAGACGGGCCAGATAGTGGAGGGCGGCGTCGGGGTCGGAACCGCGCATGGACTTCTGGTAGGCCGACACGATGTCGTAGTGGTCGTCGCCGTCCCGGTCGTACCGCATGGCCGTGCGGCGGGTGACCTGCTGTATCATCTCGAGGGTGATGTGCTTTCCGGTTTCGTCCACGGGGGCCGCCGTCACCACGAAATCGAGACAGCCCAGCGCCTTGCGCAGGTCGCCGCCCGCACTCTCGGCGAGGTAGGCGCAGGCGTCCTCGTCCATCACGACAGGCTGTGATTCCGACTCCGAGAGCTTTTTCAGGGCGTTGCGGATGCCCCGTTCCACGTCGGCGGCAGAGAGGGACTTGAACTCAAATACCGTACAGCGGGACAGCAGTGCATTATAGATGTAAAAGTAAGGGTTCTCGGTGGTGGAGGCAATGAGGGTGACAGAACCGTCCTCGATGCACTCCAGAAGGCTCTGCTGCTGCTTTTTGTTGAGATACTGTATCTCGTCGAGGTAGAGCAGGATGCCCCCTGCCCCGGCCAGCGTGCCGATGTCCTTCAGCACTGCTTTGATGTCGCCGGTGCCGCAGGAAGTGCCGTTGAGCTTGTGGAGTGTCATGCCGCTGTTCTCGGCGATGATGCGGGCGACGGTGGTCTTGCCCGTGCCGGAGGGGCCGTAGAAGATCATGTTGGGGATACGACCGCTCTCGATGGTGCGGCGGAACACCTGTCCCTCAGCCAGAAGATGCTGCTGGCCGCAGACATCGGCCAGCGTTTTGGGGCGCAGACGCTGCGCCAGCGGTTCGTTCATAGGTCTTCCCTCCAGAAATGATCATGAGAATCTTTCTCTTTTATAGTATAGCGCATTTTACACGCCGCGGCAAGTGAAATAATGAAAATGATTCTCAGATAAACGACAAAGCATTTACAAATTTCGCAAAACATGATATGCTTGTGCCATTCCAATCAAGAAACGAGGGGAAATGTATGAGCGGAAAGAACGTCTCTGCCGAAGACCTGACGGCCAAAAAAGAGCTGGCTCTGGAGGTCATCCGGCGGCTCAAGGCAGAGTATCCCGACGCAGGCTGCACGCTGGACTACGACCACGCCTGGCAGCTGCTGGTGAGCGTCCGGCTGGCGGCCCAGTGTACCGACGCCCGGGTGAATATCGTGGTGCAGGACCTGTTTGCAAAATATCCGTCGGTGGCCGCGCTGGCCGAGGCAGAGCCCGAGGACATCGAAGCCATCGTCAAACCCTGCGGGCTGGGCCGCAGCAAGGCCCGGGACATCTCGGCCTGTATGCGGATGCTGCGGGACAAGTACGACTGCAAGGTACCGACGACCTTTGAGGAACTGCTGGCACTGCCCGGCGTGGGCCGCAAGAGCGCGAACCTCATCATGGGCGACGTGTTCGGCAAGCCCGCCATCGTCACCGACACCCACTGCATCCGCCTGTGCAACAAGATCGGCCTTGTGGACGGCATCAAGGAACCGCAGAAGGTGGAGATGGCGCTCTGGAAGATCGTCCCGCCCGAAGAGGGCAGTGATCTGTGCCACCGTTTCGTGATGCATGGCCGGGCCGTCTGCAATGCCCGGAAGCCGGAGTGCGAAAAATGCTGTCTTTCGGACATCTGCCGCTACGCGCGGGAGGAAGCATCCAACGTCTGATTTTACATATTTCAGGAGGTTTTTCTTATGTTTGGTTTTATCTTCAGCCTTCTCATCGGTGCGCTGGCCGGTTCTATCGCAGGCCGCATCATGGGCAGTGAGACCAGCGCCCTGCGCAACATCGTGCTGGGCATCCTGGGCAGCTTTGTGGGCGGCATCCTCTTCGGCCTCGTGGGCCTGTCCGCTACCGGCCTCGTGGGTGAGATCATCGTCTCGGTCATCGGTGCCTGTGTCTGCATCTGGGCTGGCCGCAAGCTGTTCAAGTAAGCAGTCCATCTTGAAAATGCCACAGCTTTCAGGGGTGAAAGCTGTGGTTTTTTCGTTTCTGCCCGATGTCATTTTCTCTCAAACTATGCTATAATAAGGTTCGTGTTTGAAATTGGAAAGGAGCTTTTCTCATGGAAACTACGCATGAGTCGTCGAAACAGACTCTCTGCTCCGCACAGCCCGCCAAACCCTACGCTTTCAGCCGCAAGGTGTTCTGCGAGGGGATGCGGGACGGCGTGCCGATCGCGCTGGGGTATTTTGCGGTGTCGTTCTCGCTGGGCATCGCGGCCCGGACGGCGGGTTTTACACCTTTGCAGGGCTTCGTGGCCAGCCTGCTCAACAATGCTTCGGCGGGCGAGTACGCCGCCTTTGCCCTCATTGCCAGCGGCGCGACCTATCTCGAGGTCGCCATCATCACCCTCATCGCCAACGCCCGCTATCTGCTGATGAGCTGTGCGCTGGCCCAGCGGTTCGCCCCTGGTACGCCGTTTTTCCACCGGCTTATCATCGGCTATGACGTCACTGACGAGCTGTTCGGCATCACCATCGCCCGGCCGGGCTACCTGAACCCCTTCTACACCTACGGTGCCATCGCGCTGGCCGCGCCGGCGTGGGCTTCGGGTACGGCGCTGGGCATCATCGCGGGTAATCTGCTGCCCCTGCGGGCCGTCAGCGCACTGAGCGTGGCGCTCTACGGCATGTTCCTCGCCATCATCATTCCTCCGGCCCGGAAAGATAAGATCGTGGCCGCGCTGGTGGCCATCAGCTTTGCGCTGAGCTTTGCCTGCACCTATCTGCCGGGCATTTCCGCCCTGTCGGACGGCACCCGCACCATCATCCTGACAGTGGCTATTTCCTGCGCAGGTGCGCTGTTATTTCCCGTCAAGACCCAGAGTGAGGAGGCTGAACAATGATTCGCAGCAACTGGCTTTACATCGCAGTGATGTTCGCAGTATCCTACACCATCCGCATCCTGCCGCTGACCCTCATCCGGAAGCCCATCAAAAACCAGTTCATCCAGTCGTTCCTGTACTACGTCCCTTACGTCACTCTGGCGGTCATGACCTTCCCGGCCATCGTCAACGCCACCCAGAGTCCGGCAGCTGGTGCGGTGGCGCTGGTGGTAGGCATTGCGGCGGCATGGTTCGGAGCCAGCCTGTTCCAGGTGTCGGTGGCCTGCTGCGCCGTCGTCTTCGTGCTGGAACTGTTCCTTGTTCACTGAGGTGACTGCCCTATGAAACGAGTCCTTGTAACCGGCGCAGGCGGCTTTGTGGGCGCGCGCATCCTCGATATGTGGCGGGGGCAGTTTGCGCTCTGCGCCTTCCCGTCCGACACCCTGCGCACTGCCGACGAAAATGCGGTGCTGCGCTTCATTTTGAAGGAGCACCCGGACGTCATCGTCCACACGGCGGCCCTCTCCAACACCCAGTACTGCCAGCAGGAGCCGGAGGACTCCTTCCGCGCCAACGTCCTGCTGCCCGAGTGGGTGGCGAAGGGCGCGGAGGAGGTGGGCGCAAAGCTGCTCTCCTGCAGCTCCGACCAGGTGTATGCGGGCGTGACGCAGCGGGGGGCACTGGCGGAGACGCTGCCCCTCTCCCCTTCCAACGTCTATGGACAGCACAAGCTCGAGGCCGAGGCCCGGGTGCTGGCCCGCTGCCCGGGCGCTGTGGCGCTCCGCCTGCCCTGGATGTACGACCTCCCGGGCTATCATCTGCCCATCCGGGGCAACCTGCCGCTGAACATCCTGAAAGCGGCAAAGACCGGTGAAGTGCTGCGCTTTTCGCGCAATGACTACCGGGGCGTGGGCTATGTGCGGGAGGTCATCGAGAATCTCGTCCCTGCGATGGAGCTGCCCGGCGGCGTCTACAACTTCGGCAGCGAGTGCGACGGAGATATGGTCGAGACTGCGCGATGCTTCGCCAATTTACTGCAGGTGGATGTGAAGATCGAGGAATCCGATCTCACCCGCAACCTCGCAATGGATACCGGGAAGCTCCGGGCTCACGGCATCGAGTTCTCCTCGACGTGGGGCGCACTTCGGGTGTGTCTCGAGGATTACCGGCTTGGATATTTGATGTAAAAAAGGGAAGGGGCTGCCCAAGGCAGCC
>ERZ860023.1206-NODE-1206-length-10957-cov-1.844249_pt1 | contig 10957 bp, 12 predicted proteins | sample MGYA00509983_ERZ860023 | MGnify/ENA primary metagenome ERZ860023 (study PRJEB30046, sample SAMN00715180) | human gut metagenome | study: EMG produced TPA metagenomics assembly of the A metagenome-wide association study of gut microbiota in type 2...
GACTGGCTGAACAGGATGAATCCTGCTCCGGGCGAGATGACAACCAGATAGCCGACGACCGTGACCATGCCGGAATGCGCCTACCTAACAAAGACCTGGTGAATTATGGCTACGGACCGGGTAAAGGACGCCCCGTTTACTTTTGCAGTGGCGAACCGCAAGTACGTGGAGAATTCAAGAATGCAACGACCGGAGTGGAAGCACTGCCGGCAAGTTTGCCTCCTGCTTCGCTTTAGGCGCCAAGATACTGAAAGACTACTATCCTAAATTTGCAGCAGAAATCGAAGCCAAGGCCGATGCCGCCTATCAGGAAGGCGTAAAGAAACCGGGAGCATGCCAGACTGCCTCTGTCTTGTCTCCCTACATTTACGAAGAGGACAACTGGGTGGACGATATGGAACTGGGAGCCATGGAACTGTACAAAGCCACCGGCGACAACAAATACCTGGCCCAAGCCCTTGAATACGGACGTCGCGAACCGGTGACTCCTTGGATGGGCGCCGACAGTGCACGCCACTACCAATGGTATCCGTTCATGAACATGGGGCACTACCATCTTGCCAAAGTGGACAACAGCCGCATCAGCAAGGAATTCATCCGCAACATGCGTACGGGCATTGAACGCACGTACGAGAAAGCGGTAGAAAGCCCCTTTCTGCACGGTATACCCTACATCTGGTGTTCCAACAATCTGACTACCGCCATGCTAACCCAATGCCGGCTGTACCGTGAAACCACCGGCGATGACACATACGCCGAAATGGAAGCCTCCCTGCGCGACTGGCTGTTCGGCTGTAACCCTTGGGGAACCAGCATGATTGTGGAACTTCCCCTTTACGGAGACTATCCCTCGCAACCCCACTCCTCACTGCTGAATGCAGGCGTGGGCAATACTACCGGCGGACTGGTGGACGGTCCTGTCTATCGTACCATCTTCGAAAGCCTGCGCGGTGTCAATATGACGGGAATTCCCGGAACTCCCGGACAAGACTACGAACGCTTCCAGCCAGACCTGATGGTATATCACGACGCCATCCACGACTATTCCACCAATGAGCCTACCATGGACGGAACCGCCTGCCTCACGTACTACCTCTCTGCCATGCAGAAGGATGGAATGAAGCAAGCCGGTATCCCAAATGACAAGAATGTATATGTGGACGGAGGCATTATCCGCACCGATCCCTCAAAAAAGCAAATCACCCTCGTATTCACTGCCGCCGACAAAGCAGACGGTGCCGATGCCATCATCAGCACCTTGAAGAAGCATGGCATCAAAGGTGGCTTCTTCTTTACCGGAGAGTTCTATGAACTCTATCCCGATGTAGTGAAACGCCTGCTCGACGAAGGGCATTTTGTAGGCAGCCACAGTTACGGACATCTGTTGTACATGCCTTGGGAAGACCGTGATTCTCTGCTGGTCACCCGCGAAGAGTTTGAGAACGATATGATGAAAAGCTACGAGACCCTCCGCAAGGCAGGTATCGAATACAAGGACGCTCCCGTCTATATTCCTCCTTACGAATACTATAACAAGAAAATATCTGCCTGGGCAAAGAATATGGGTATTCAAGTTATCAACTATACCCCTGGTACCATGAGCAATGCCGACTACACCACTCCGGACATGGGACAGAAGTACCGGAGTAGCAAACTCATCTACGACAAGATTATGGAGGTGGAAAAGAAAGAAGGTCTGAACGGACACCTAATGCTGATACACTTCGGAACGGACGACCGCCGCACAGACAAGTTCTATAATGGCTATCTGGACAAGATGATTAAGACGCTGAAACGAAAAGGCTACACTTTTGTACCGGTCCGCGAGGCTGTCGGTATATAAGCATACTCTAACAAGGATTTATTGAAAAGGTTAGTTAAAAAGGTTATCGTGCAAAGGTATTTAAGGTAAATATTCAATCGGTTTGTTTTCAGTAAACCTTCCCCTACCCCCAAGAGGGGAAAGTTTCGAAGTAAGCTCCCAGCCTGTGAAGGTTAGGAGCTTTTATATATTTCAGAGAAGCCTTTTTACCGATTGCAGCAATTGCTCGATATCTTCTTCCGTAGTATCAAAAGAGGTTACAAAACGGATTTCGTGGATGGCCTCATCCCAGAAGTAGAAGAAATAGTCCTTCAACAGCTCGTCAATCACCGGACGGGGCATCGTAAGGAAAAGCTGGTTACTTTCCACCTTCTGCGTAAAATGCGCACCTGGCAATTCCTTCAATCCGTCGTAAAGAATCTTTGCCATACGATTGGCATGCGCGGCATTTTTCAACCAAAGGCTGTCCGTCAGATAGGCAGTAAACTGGCAGGACAGATAGCGGAGCTTGGATGCGAGCTGTGCCGACTGCTTGCGCACAAAATAAGCTTCCTTCTTCAAAGCTGGGTTAAAGACAACCACGCTTTCTCCCAACATCAGTCCATTTTTCGTACCACCGAAGCTGAGGATATCTATCCCGCAATCCACTGTCAGTTCCCTAAAGCCAAGATTCAAGGCTGCACAAGCATTTGCCAGACGGGCTCCGTCCATATGGACATACATGCCATGCCGATGGGCCAAATCCGTCAAAGCCCGCAACTCGTCCGGCTTATAGACAGTGCCCAGCTCCGAACATTGCGAAATATAGATGGCTCCGGGCTGCGAATGATGCTGTTCGCCGAAATGGCACAAATAAGGACGGACTAAATCGGGCGTCAGCTTGCCGTCAGGGGTAGCTATAGGACGAATCTGACAACCTGTCATACGGGCAGGCGCACCGCACTCATCGACATAGATATGTGCAGTCTCTGCACAAATAATGGAATTATAAGGGCGGGTACACAGCTGCAAAGCCACCGCATTACTGCCCGTACCGTTGAATACGAACAACGGTTCACAATCCGGCGTAAACGCTTCTCTTATTTTACAGACAGCCTCCTCTGTCCAAGGGTCATCTCCATAACCTACAGCATGGTCACTGTTGGCCCGGTTCAGTGCCTCCATTACCAGCGGATGTACGCCTGAATTATTGTCTGAAGCAAAACTTCTCATAGTCATTCTGTTTTTGTTCATTGAAAAGAATGTGCAAAGGAAAGAATATTCTGCAACATGAAAAAACAAAGGAGCACAGATTTCATCCCCCCGGCAGAAAATGCTTCCGCACTGCGAAATCTGTGCTCCTCAATCAATCCATTCAATCGGTTTCCTTTATCCGATATAAACATTTACCCCTAGTGAAACATAAAGTTCATCTTCTTCCTGATGAATTTCAATCTTGTCCTCACGGGCAAGCCACCCCAATGCGGCTCCCAACTCCTTGTCCTTCAGTCCGGACTTCCTCTTTAAAGAACCGTAGCTCCATCTGGTATAATCGCTAAGCAACTGCCAAACTTTCCCAGCATTTAGTCCAATTTCGCTTTTGTTCATTTTCTCTTCAATTAAAAAGGTTAATAGTTCTTGTTGATTAGGTTATCTTTACGAAGGGTAAAGATATGATTTTTTATTTTACCAACAACAAAAACGAGCAAAAGATATGAAAACTAATCATTTTTGTAACACTTTTGTAATATTACACGCTTTTTATTAATAATCAAGAAGGTAAATAGAACAAAAAAACCGCAGTATCTATCAAAAAGACACTGCGGTTCTCCTATTTGATTAAGCAATCAGGGAAAACAATCTTACATCATTCCGCCCATGCCTCCCATTCCGGAGCACCCATCGGCATCTCAGGCTTATCTTCTTTCTTCTCTACAATTACACATTCTGTAGTCAAGAACATACCGGCAATAGAAGCAGCATTTTCAAGAGCCACACGAGTAACCTTGGCAGGATCTACCACACCAGCTGCGTGCAGGTTCTCATAAACATCGGTACGGGCATTGTAACCGAAGTCTGCCTTGCCTTCGCGCACTTTCTGCACAACAACAGCACCTCTTTACCGGCGTTGGCAACAATCTGACGCAACGGTTCTTCGATAGCACGCTTGATGATGTCGATACCTGTGGTTTCGTCCACATTGTCACCCTTGAAGCCTTCCAATGCATCCAATGCGCGAATATAGGCTACACCACCACCAGGAACGATACCTTCTTCGATAGCAGCGCGGGTAGCACGGAGTGCATCGTCCACACGGTCTTTCTTTTCCTTCATTTCAACCTCAGAAGCAGCACCCACATAAAGAACAGCTACACCGCCAGACAACTTGGCCAGACGTTCCTGCAGTTTTTCCTTATCATAATCAGACTTCGTAGCAACAATCTGAGCCTTGATTTGTTCGCAACGTTCCTTGATGTTCTCTTTGTCACCGGCACCGTTTACGATGGTCGTGTTATCCTTGGAAACAGTTACCTTGTCGGCAGTACCCAGCATTTCGATAGTAGCTTGTTCCAGCTTCAGACCTTTTTCCTCGCTGATTACCACACCACCTGTCAGGATAGCGATATCTTCCAGCATTTCTTTACGACGGTCGCCGAAGCCCGGAGCCTTCACTGCACAAATCTTCAACTGAGAACGCAGACGGTTTACAACCAAAGTTGTCAGCGCTTCGCTATCCACATCTTCTGCAATAACCAGCAAAGGACGGCCGGTCTGTACTGCCGGTTCGAGGATAGGCAGGAAATCTTTCAGGTTGGAAATCTTCTTATCATAAATCAGAATGTACGGTTTTTCCATTTCGCACTCCATCTTCTCCGTATTGGTAACGAAGTAAGCAGAGAGGTAACCACGGTCGAACTGCATACCTTCAACCACACCGATAGTAGTATCAGTACCCTTTGCCTCTTCGATAGTGATAACACCGTCTTTGGAAACTTTGCGCATAGCGTCTGCAATCAGCTTGCCGATAACGGGGTCGTTATTGGCAGAAACGGAAGCAACTTGCTCAATCTTGTCATAGTTGTCACCCACTGTTTCCGCCTGGCCTTTGATAGAATCAACCACTTTGGCAACAGCCTTGTCGATACCGCGTTTGATATCCATCGGGCTAGCACCGGCAGTCACGTTCTTCAGACCTTCGGCTACGATAGCCTGAGCCAAAACAGTAGCAGTTGTAGTACCGTCACCTGCATCGTCGCCGGTCTTGGAAGCAACTTCCTTTACCAGCTGTGCGCCGTATTCTGATATGCGTCTGCCAACTCTACTTCTTTAGCTACCGTTACACCATCTTTCGTGATGTGGGGAGCACCAAATTTCTTTTCGATGATAACGTTACGACCTTTAGGGCCGAGGGTTACTTTTACTGCATTTGCCAGTGTGTCGATACCTTTCTTCAATTGGTCGCGAGCATCGATATTGAATAATATTTCTTTTGCCATAACTATATTTACAATTTAACGATTTACAATTTACAAATTAACCTAAAACAGCGAGCACATCGCTTTGACGCATGATGAGGTACTTGGTTCCTTCAACTTCCAGTTCAGTACCGGCATACTTGCCATACAGCACTGTGTCACCAACCTTCAACACCATTTCTTCGTCTTTTGTTCCGTTGCCTACTGCAATAACTTCACCTTTCAAAGGTTTCTCTTTCGCTGTATCAGGAATAATGATACCGCCAATTGTCTTTTCTTCTGCAGGTGCAGGGAGTATCAGCACTCTGTCTGCTAATGGTTTAATGTTCATAATCTTTTTGTTTTATATGTTATACATTTGTTATAATGGTAATTTTGCTTTAAACAAGCGATAAACAACTTACGAAAACCGTGCCAAACGAACAAGCTGATTGTTTGGCAGACAAAGGCTGACAAAATGGCAAAGTATACAACAATATTTGCTATCTTTGCAGCCTCAAAAATGATTTGACTTATGAACGCAATATGGATAGTCCTCCCCATTCTTACCTTATTGATGTTTGAACTGGGACTGACATTACAAACCGAAGACTTTAAACTGTTCCGCAAACGCCCCCGCCCCATTATTGCCGGGCTGGCAGGCCAAATCATCCTACTGCCGATACTGGCATTTGCTTTAGGACATGTCTTCCATCTCGAACCTCTGTTCTTTATCGGCATCATACTCATAGCCTGCTCGCCAGCGGCAGCTCATCCAACATCTTCTCCATGATAGCCAAAGGAGACGTAGCATTGTCCGTATCACTGACGGCATGCAGCAGCATTATTACGCTGTTCACTATCCCCGTGATTATGGAATTCGCCACACACTTTGTAGACAGCAATCTGGACATAGATATCCATCTCCCCGTAGGCAGCCTCATCATGCAGAACTTGGTCCTAATGCTTCTTCCCATTGTAGCCGGCATACTCACGAGGCGCTACCGTCCGCAAATGGCAGAAAGGCTTCATAAGATATTGTCCAAGACAGCCTTTCCTGCACTTATCCTGCTGGCAACCATCTTCTTCATACAGCACCATGCTACCATCACCGGCCAATTCGGCAAACTGGGCCTCTGCATCTCCATTCTTATCCTGCTGGCTATGGGAGGCGGCGTAGTGCTATCGAAGTCCATGCGCCTCAACCGGAAAGAACAACGTACACTCATTATAGAAATCGGTATGCAGAATGCCGCACAAGCAATTGCTGTTGCCAGTAGTCCGTTTGTATTCAACAATGACATTATTGCAATACCTGCCATTATCTACGCACTGGTAATGAATGTTATTCTGCTGATTTATGTGGGAGTGGTGAAGCGGCAAAGATAATCTTCCAACCGGTATCTCCCCTTCTTCTGTGTCGCTTTTCCATACTGTATCACTTTCCGGGGGCAAAAATGCAAACAAGCCATACAATGAATGCACTGCTTTCCCCACACCGGATGCCCATCCACCAACCGGATATTACCTACCGGACAAGATTTGCCGCATATTCCGCAAGAGATACAGCCTTCATCTACATGGAAACTCCTTGTACCAATGACAAAACGGACAAACAAAGGATTCACGACATATGTTTTCAGCCAGGCTGCACTGCCCTCATGCACATTCCAGACCCTCTTCCGTGCAATGACATCTTCGGCAATCGAAGCGACAGCATGCCGTGCGTTCTCTATCTTCTCGCGGCAAAGCGACTCATCGTCCAAATTGAACATCGGTACGTAGGTATTGGGCATTGCAACAGACCAGGCAGCATCCAGCGGAAAATGCTCCGCCAGGCGGTTCATTCCCTTCCCCATATCGTCCCCGCATGTACACACGGCATAACGATAGCAGCAGTCCGGCAACCGGAGCTGCGACAGAAAATCAATCAAGACACGGGGTGCATACCAGGAGTGTACCGGAAAAACGATACCCAATCTGTCGGCTTCCATCAGCCCTGCGGGTATCGGGCCTTGCCTCAGGCAATCAACAATGCTGACAGCAGTATCATGCGTAGCCTCTGCAAGCAATTCTGCAATCCAGCGTGAGTTTCCGGTTGCGGTAAAATAAAGTATCATCGGCAGTATGTTTTGCCGACAAAGGTAGTGATTTGACTTGAATTCCTTCTACTCCAGCAACTCTTCTATGGAATAATTTTCCCAGAACGCTTTTGTAGAATGCACCAATGAACTGCCCATATAGAGCAGGAACAATGCCGCTATAACAATCATCAGGAAACTGACGAGGGCATTGTGCTTTTCTTGCTTCAGCTCAACAGAAACCATAAGAACCTCCTTTTTTTGTCAGTACAAAGATAAATGCAGGATGTTTCATTTCTCCTACATCCTCATTACAAATAAAAGGAACAAACCGAGTGCACCGTACAGCAACACATCAACAAGCCCGCCTTCATTCATGCTCTAAATATACAAAAAAAGGAGCTACTTTGTGCTCCTTTTTAAATGTATTTCAGCTTTTATAATATTAAAGAGATACAATATTTCATTTATGTAATTTACGTATCAGTTGTTCAAAAGTTACCAATGTCTGTTTCCCTGTTTTCATATCTCTTAAGGTAAACTTTCCCACATACATTTCATTACTGCCAATCAAAGCTACATAAGGTATTTTATTATAATTAGCATAATTCAGTTGCTTCTTCATTTTACTTGCATCAGGATAAACCTCTGCACATATGCCCTTTGCACGCACTTTATTCAACAAAGTCCTTGAATAATCAGCTTCTTTCTCACCAAAATTTATAAATAACAATTGTGTACCTTTTATCGCTTCTTTCGGATAAAGATTGAGATGATTTAATACATCAAAAATACGGTCTGCTCCAAAAGAAATACCAACTCCAGATACGCCAGGCATACCAAATACTCCCGTTAAGTTATCATATCGTCCTCCTCCTGTAATGCTACCAATTTGCACATCAAGAGCCTTTACTTCAAAAATAGCACCTGTATAATAATTTAAACCACGAGCTAAAGTTAAATCTAATTCAATTTTATTCTTTAATCGAGGTGCTTGCCATAATTTACTCAAAATAAATTTTGTTTCTTTTATCCCTTCTAATCCAATCTTACTTTGGGATAATATTCGCTTTAATTGCTTTAATTTATCCGAATTTGAACCGTTCAGCAGAATGATAGGTTGCAGTTTGGCGATAGCCTCGTCACTGATGCCTTTCTCTTTCAACTCGGCATTGACATTGTCCAGACCTATCTTATCCAACTTATCGATTGCCACGGTAATGTCTACAATCTTGTCCGACTCACCGATGATTTCGGCAATGCCGCTCAATATCTTGCGGTTGTTAATCTTGATACAGACACGGATGCCGAAGCGGGTAAATACCGTATCTACAATCTGCATCAGTTCCACTTCGTTCAGCAGGGAATCGCTGCCTACCACGTCGGCATCGCATTGATAGAATTCACGATAACGCCCTTTCTGCGGACGGTCGGCACGCCACACGGGTTGTATCTGATAGCGCTTGAAGGGGAAAGTGATTTCATCGCGGTGCATCACCACGTAGCGGGCAAAAGGCACTGTGAGGTCATAGCGCAAACCTTTTTCGCAGAACTTACTGGCAAGCTTCACTGATTACGGCTCAACAGTTCTTCATCTGTAAGTCCGGAGAAGTAATCACCGGAATTCTGTATCTTGAACAAGAGCTTGTCTCCTTCCTCACCATACTTCCCCATCAAGGTAGAAAGCATTTCCATCGAGGGCGTTTCTATCTGCTGGAAGCCATAGAGGTGATACACTTCACGAATCGTATTGAATATATAGTTACGCTTCGCCATTTCTACGGGCGAGAAGTCACGGGTTCCTTTCGGAATACTGGGTTTTGCTGCCATAATCAGTTCAATTACTTTAAAATCGGGCGACAAAGTTACAGTATTTTATTGATTAAGAAAAGAGAATGTTTACCTTTGTATCATTACCGTCGCATAAAAACGACCAAAACAAACTTTAAACTTACACATTTATGAAAGAGAGACTGATTTTATTCTGCATGTTGTTGCTATGTGGCATCGGTGTTAGCCGGGCACAATCCGACAACGCCAAAGACTTCGAGCAAAAAGAAGAAGCCATCGCACAAAAGCTGCAACAAGCCGTTAACGAGAAAAACTATAAAGAAGCCGAAAAGAACGGTAAGGCTTTGATAACTCTGTTCAAAGAACAAGACGAGAACACTCAGAAAAAGTATAGCTGGATTATACAGTCCTATTACTACAATTTAGCCTGCTTCCAATCCTTGTTAAAGAAAAAAGGTGAAGCCATCAAAAATTTAGAACTGGCCTACGACAATGGATTTCAAGATTACAACCACATGATGAATGATACCGACTTAGACAACCTGCGCAGCGATAAACGCTTCAAGGCAGTGCTTGCCAAAGTGAAGAAAGTGGGTGACTACCTCGACATACTTCAAAAAGCACCGGGATACACCCACAATGAGCGCCCTGATACACTCCCCCGCTTCGAATACATCAATCCCAACAACAAGTATTTAGTAGAGGTACGCCAATACTTCAAGTTGGACAGTGTGGCAGGCGCAAGCGACGAATTATCAAAAATAAAGAACATACTGACTTATATACACAATACCATAAAACATGACGGAAACCATGAAAGTCCGGCAGGCAGCAACATCATCAAATGGGCAGAAGCTTGCAAAGGCGGTGCGCGAGGTCTGCATTGCGGAGGTCTTGCCCATGTACTGAAGGATTGTTATCTGTCCATGGGATTTAAGGCACGCCACATCAGCGGATTACCCCAAAAATACATCGGCGAATGCCATTCCATTAACGTAGTTTATTCCAATACCTTGGATAAATGGATATGGGTAGACCCCACCAACAATGCCTGGGTGATGGATGAAAACGGCATCATGCTAAGCGTACAAGAAGTGCGCGAACGCCTGCGAGACGGTCGTCCGGTGACCCTAAATGAAGAAGCCAACTGGAACAACCAACAGAAGATTACCAAAGAATATTATTTAGACAGCTATATGGCCAAGAATCTCTATAGCATAAAAGCAGACGATGTACTGCTTTGCCCCTCAGACCCTAATGCGGAAAACTTCTTCCAAGCCAAGTACGTGGTCAATGACGATGCCTGGTTCTGGCAGTCGCCCTATCAGGAATAAAAAAAACAGATGATGTATCCGGCAGAAACACATCATCTGTTTTTTATGTCTGCATCATGCGTTTAATCTCTGCGTCCCAGGAATATCATGATATAATAAATCAGCGTAGCAAGCGAACCGAGAGCAGCCACTACATAAGTATAGGCAGCCGAGCGGAGTGCATCTTCTGCTTGCGCATGATTATATGAATTCGTAATGCCGGAGTTGCTAAGCCATACCAGCGCACGCTTGCTTGCATTGATTTCCACCGGCAAGGTGATGAAGCTGAACAAAGTTGTCAATGCAAACAGTATGATGCCCGCCAGCAACAGTTGCGGGAAGGAGTTCAGCAGCAGGATACCTGCCAGCAGCAGCCACGTCATCCACTGTGAGGCAAAAGAGACTACCGGCACCAGTTTGCTGCGCATTGTCAACGGAGCGTATGCGCGTGCATGCTGCACGGCGTGGCCACATTCGTGGGCTGCAACGGCAGCAGCCATGATGCTGTTGCTGCAT
>ERZ860023.1207-NODE-1207-length-10956-cov-2.321989_pt1 | contig 10956 bp, 13 predicted proteins | sample MGYA00509983_ERZ860023 | MGnify/ENA primary metagenome ERZ860023 (study PRJEB30046, sample SAMN00715180) | human gut metagenome | study: EMG produced TPA metagenomics assembly of the A metagenome-wide association study of gut microbiota in type 2...
CTGTGTGTGGCGCTGAAACGCATGCTGCTGAATGAGTTGAAGAAAACTGCTAATGGCGTATTCACATCATTGGACGAAGTTAACTCAAGCGAATATAGATTCGATTTGGAGATAGACATAGAAACAGCGATTGTCCGTTCCGAACTTGAAAGAGAGCAGTTAGAAGTTCTGCAGAAAGAAATAAATGGCTTGACAAAGCAGCAGAGAGAGGTATTATACTTGAAGTATTATAAAAAACTGAATTCGGACGAAATAGCCGAAGTGATGGGACTGACTTCCCGTACTGTTTATAATACTACCCACATGGCAATATCCAGACTGAGAGAGCGATTGAGCAAATCATTCCTGTTGACTGTAGCTGCTAATTTATGGATTTTTAATTGAGGTGAGGATATGGAGAATAGGAAAGAACTTCTGGAACAATATATGGAAGACGGCAAACTTCCTCTGAAAGGTGAGTTGTTTGCACGGAAGTCTGTAGTTGGTGGGAAGTTAGAAGAATTTCGTGAAGAAAAACGTGCGGATGCATTAACAAGCAGACCGAACGCTGCAGGAAGACAGAAACTGATTGTTCTTAGGAGCAGTTGTATCTACTGGAGAGTAGCGGCCCTGTTTATCCTGCTTTTCGGAATAGGCGGTATTACTATCTGTCGGAAGAGAAGATTACGTCTGAAGCAGTAGCTGTCGATTACAAGCTACCGGATGGCAGTTCTGTGAAGCTGATGCAAAACTCAACTTTGTCTTATAATAAAGTGATTGGCTTTGGGGGCGTAAACTGAATCTGCTCGGATCGGCCTTTTTTGACGTGACTCCGGGTAAAACATTTACTGTACGAACGGAAGCCGGAGATGTTACGGTGTTAGGTACAAAATTCTTGGTCGAGCAGGAAGGAAAAACGATCACTGTCAATTGTGAAGAGGGAACAGTGAAGGTAGAGACACCAATCGGCGAACAGACATTGAATGCCGGTGAAAGTGTACGCTGTGATGAGAATAAGATTGGTCCTGTTCAGGAAAAGGAAGAACTGCCCGAAGTACTCGGTTATGAAGATGATCCGCTGGTCAATGTAGTAGCAGATATTCAGCATATCTTTGATGTGGAAGTGGTAGGGTGTGAAAAATATAATAACTGTACTATAACGGAACCATCCTGACGAGAGATCTGCACGAAACATTGAAAAAAGTATTTGGTTCTTTGGGAATCAATTATCAGTTGAGCGGGCAGAAAGTCATATTAGAATAGACGGGAACAGAAGTCCACACCGTAAAAAAGAGAAATTATCCTTGATATAAAGCAGGAAGTGAAATATTTCTGCAATTAAAAAACGCCTCTCAGAGTGCTCTGGAAGGCGTTTTTAATTAAATCTATTTTTTCTTCTATTTTTCTTGGTAAAAAAGGAAAGAAAGCTCCTCTTATAAATATAAGGAACTATTTATAAACAGACAATAGATAACAGGTGGATGAACTGTCCATGGCTAGACAGAATTTTAAGGGGAGTAAATTAATAATTAGGTAGAGAATTAGATTGCTTAAGAGAAGAAGTCTCTTGAAAAGAACGAGAATGATGCCAATTGCTGTTTTAAAAGAAAGCAATAGCGAACGAATTGGCAATTAGTAAGTGAGTTTAATTTTATTGTTTTCCAAATGTGAGAGAAAATTGAAAGGTTTTCTCTCACATTTTTTAGTTCGCCCAGCACGAACATATTCTAACGGGTGTAAGTCCCTAAAGCGCCCTGACAACGGGAAGTATATAGCCAACGGCAAGGGTGTCCATCGTGAGGTGGAATCTGAAGGAAGCCTGCGGCAAATATCTGGTCTGACGTACAGAAACTTGATATTAAGGCTTAAGGATGTGGATAAGTTTGCTAAACAAAACGAAGTCCTATAGTTGTCCGGAACATCCAAAGTAAATCAAGCAGACATAAGATGGAAAGAATATGTCCATAACTGGGGAGGTCTCACGGGCGAGGAAAAATAAATAAATACAGTCAAGCAGTAATAACGAACCGTGAGAAGTCAGCAGAGGTCATAGTAACCGACAAGGTAAAAAAATCGGCAGTCGGTGAAGGACTGAACTTTTAATCAAACAAGTACCATTTAATACTTTATGAAAGAGTCAATGCGGAAAATCAGTAAAACGAACTGCCCACAAATGGATAGGACAGCATCCGACGAGTATGTGGGAGTGCAGACTTTTATGGAGATAAAAGATGAGCAGCTTGTGGAAGTGCAATTGGAAGAAAACAATCTGTTGGAACTCCTTCTAAGTCCATCGAACTTGAATGCGGCATACCGCCAAGTCGTAAGGAATGGAGGAGTGGGAGGTGTCGATAAGATGGAGACGAGCGAACTGTTGCCATACCTTACCCTCCATAAAGACGAATTGTTGGAAAAGATACGCAGGGGGAAGTATCGTCCGTCCCCTGTGCGCAGGTTAGAAATTCCGAAAGACAACGGTAAAACTCGCCCATTAGGTATCCCGACAGTGGTAGACCGCTTTGTTCAGCAGGCAATCAGCCAAGTGTTGATACCGCTTTACGAACCTCAGTTCAGTGACAACAGCTTCGGCTTCCGCCCTCATCGTAGTGCTCACGATGCACTGCATAAGGTGCAGGAATATGCAGACCAAGGTTATCGCTACTGTATCGGTTTGGATTTGGAAAAGTTCTTTGACCGTGTTAACCACAGCAAACTGATAGAGGTCTTATCCCGAACCGTCAAGGACGGCAGTGTAATATCTTTGATACACAAATACCTTAATGCAGGAGTTGTAGTATCTCACAAATACGCGGAGACTGCCGAGGGCGTCCCCCAAGGTGGTCCATTGAGTCCTATATTGAGCAATATTCTTCTTAATGAGTTGGACCAGGAATTGGAACGCAGGGGGCACCCGTTTGTCCGCTATGCCGATGATTGTCTGATCCTTGTCCATAGTCTTCGGGCAACGGAGCGAGTCCGTGATAGTATTTCCGAGTTTATAGAAAAGAAGTTATTCTTGAAAGTAAACAAAGAGAAGACAGAAGTCGGTTCCATCTGCGGCAAGAAGTATCTTGGACACTCCTTCTACTGAAGAGCCGACCGTAAATGTGGTCTTAATCTTCATAAGAAAAGTCAATCCAAGTTCAAACGCACCATCAAGCACCTGACCAGCCGTAGTAGTGGTCAAGGCTACGCTTGGCTGAAACTCCACCTGACGCAATACATCCGAGGTTGGCTGACATACTATCGTTATGCCGATATGAAAGATTTTATAATCAAAACAGCGAAGTGGTACAATCGTCGTCTTAGAATGTATATATGGAAGAGTTGGAAGCGGGTACGTACACGTTTTGCCAGCTTGCAGAAGTGTGGCATCCCTCGTCGGAAATCTTGGGAATGGGCGAATACCCGTAAAGGCTATTGGCGCATTGCGGATAGTTGGATATTGCATAGAGCAATCACAACAGATAAGCTTGTAATGGCGGGTTATCCGTCAATGATAATTCTTTATACCCAATTGCATCGCAGTTAAGAGAACCGCCGTATGCCGAACGGCACGTACGGTGGTGTGAGAGGTCGGAAAACGAAAGTAGGAGGAAAACTTCTACTTCGTTTTCCTCCTACTCGATTTTTGAAAAGTTATTTTAGGATTGATTGTGTGCCGTTTATTGTCAAATATCCTAAAGCATACTATTTCGTTTCTGCAACTGTAGAATACGTCACGCTCCCTAGCTTCCCGTCATAACTCAGTGTCTCAGCTTGAATAATCAATGGCGTGGAATACTGATTATTGTAACATTCGATCACTGCCTTACCATTCTCATCCGTCTGCACAGTCGGATTCCAGTAAAGAGTTCGTCTTTTGTCTGCTTTATCTATGTATAATCTTTATCTATATAAGCAGGAGAATAATACTCTAATGCCGGTGTATATCCCTGCATAACAGTCTGCCGGGTACCAAGAGCTGCAGTCTCGTGTTTATTCAGAACATCATGTTTGGGCAATGGAATGAGGTAGAAAATACTATATTTGTCCAGTTCCGATACATCTACATCATTGGAATTAGACATTTTGGTATTCTGGATAATTTCATCATCTACTCCTCCTGTGCCTTTACTGATGATAATAGAAGCCAAACCGTCTATTTCAGTCAGCATCATGTTTACTTCTGTTGACGATAGAATTTTGTTATCCATAATATAACAGATCGGTTTCTGGCGGTAAGTACAGTTATCATTGGAACGGTCCCAGTAAAAGAGTGGATTTAATTTTTCCATCACTTCCGGGATAGTGGTGATAACTTTGCCATTATCGCGAAGCTGATCGACAGCCTGGCGTATATCATAGTAGGCATCAATACTTTGCTCATTAATTTTAGTCGCCATATTCGTACTTTGACGGCGCCGCTTACTTTTGATTTCAACTTCGTCCAAAAGATAAAGCCCGTCTACCCGACGGATGGAATCCATATATAAAGAGTCGAATTTTTCAGCTTCCTGTTGCCAGTGGGCAATGTTGCTCCACTCCGGGTGCAACTCTCTGTAACCGTAAGCACGCGTAGCAGGCGAGAAATGCCGGTCGATGAGAATAGAAGCGTCCTTATTTCGTTCTTTTCCCACTTTGCGAGTCTGGATCACAGCTTCCATTGATCCCTCGAAATCTTCCAGCGGAATGCTGAAATGTCCGTTCTCATCCGTAACGGTCTGACCGGTAATAATCTCTGCATCTCTCTTCACCATTACGCTGAGAGCTATATCCTTCAGCTTGTTTTTGAGAATCGTAGATTTGACTTGTCCATAAAGTACCAGTTGGCTTTCTGGCAACTGAAGTGGGGTGAATGGGCTGATACCGATCTGTTGTGTCATATCATATTTACGCCATCCGTGTACCATTAACAGTATATCCAGTTCCTTCTGTTTCCGGAGAGAACTCTCTGTGAAGTAGTAGCCGGGTTGATGAATGTAGCCTTTCAAGTCCGATGTAAGTAGAAGGTCGGTGAAGATATTGTTATCATATTCCATATAATCAGAGCGGACGGCGTCACGGATACTGACTGATAATTTGCCGGGTATCGGTTCTCCATGGCGTTGTTCAACTGCAGTTCGCAGCGGATGGGAGCATAAGGAGCGTAAATCTCTTTTAAACCTTTGGGCGAGATTTGTAAAGGAGCCCGTGGAGAAGCAAAGAAAAGCGGTCGCATAAAGTATTTCCGGCACGATTGAGCAGACTGATTTGTAAGACTCCTGCCGGTAACTTGCGCGACAATACTGTAAATTGCTGAGGCTTATTTGCCTGACAGTGGATAAGCTGATAGGCATGGGGACGTCCCTGATGGCTTATAAAAACGGCTAATGTATCCTGCGGGGTCGCTGCATTACATGATACCGTCACAGAAATAGCCCCTGATTATTGCCTACTTTCAGAATATACCCGCTTGGCAGTCTTTAGGGAGGGTAAATTCATACTGTTTTCCTTGAAAGTTTACTTTAGCGATTGCCGGCAGAGCAGAAGGTGTATACTCAAAAGCTCCCATTCCATCGTGTAAAGTTTCAAAAGACGTGATTTCTTGCCCTTCTTTGGTATAAAGTGTGCCTGATAATTGAATATTTCCTTCATTTTTGCTTTCTGCTTTGAAAGCAACCTGCGAAGTTACCCCTTCGACTAACTGTCCTCCTTCCGAAAGAAACGCAGACTCAGCTTCTCTCTTGTTTCTTCCGGCCTTTTCTCCATAGACGGACTCAACTCATAGGTGCTGATACTACGCTCCAACTGGTCGCTATGAGAAAGCTGATAGACAGGGAAAGTACGTGAAAAGTACTGCGGATCACTGAATGCAAGCATCCAGCGGGTGTAAGCACGTACTTCGTAATAACCGGATAGCATTGACTGGGGGAGTACAAACTGCCCGTTGCCTTCTCCTTGTGATAGTTTAATGATCTGTTTATCAGTAACGTGCCCTGCCTGATCTACCAGTTCCACATACAAAGGACGGCTGATTGAACTGAAAACTTGTTTTTCGGCAAGAGTGACATATGCTTTGAACCATATCGTGTCGCCCACATAATAGCTTGTATTATCAAAATGCAGATATGCTTTTTCACGCGGATATTATCGGCAAAAGTTTGAGCTTGATTCATGTACTGTTCGAATATCACTTTAGCGGGTGGATTTTCTCCACGTGCAGATATTGCTAAAAGTCCGCATACTGAGAGTAAAAATAATAACGGTTTGTTTTTCATATTAGTGCTGTCTATTTTTAGTTGTCTATTTTATTGTATGATTTTTATGTTCAGCACTTTCTCTGTGCTATTTTAGTATCATGTGAACTACTACAAAGATAGCGGTTTCGATGAATAAAGAAGGAAAAAAAACGTTCAATCTAAGAAAGAAACTGTTCATTACTCTATAAATACTAATCGGATTGCTGTTTCATGTTGATAATTCTTTTTATCAAAATTCGTTTGTACTGAATGAGAAAGGCTGCCTTATTTTTATTGTTGAATAGATTTTATCATTTTTTGAATAGAAAATGTTCGTGTTTCTATTGTTTTTTGTCGTTCTTTGTGTATCACATTAAACAAAATCTAATCAATGATAATAAATAGAATTATGAGAACACTTATTATTTTGCTTTTATGCACGAACACGAGTTTTGCGATAGCTCAGATTTCTCCCAAAGCAGTTGAGAAGAATAACCAATCTGTGAAAACTGCGGGTTTCTTTAATGATTCCGATTCTTTAAATAAGGCATTCATCTTTCAGATGAGGCGATAGCTTTGGAGCCTTCATACAAACTGGCATATGCAAATAAGATTAAATACTTAATGGCGTTGGGACAGAAGGAGAAAGCACTGCAAACCATGTTGCAAATGGAGAAATTCTCTCCGGATGATCCTTACTATATTTTAGGTAAGGGAATGATGCTGGAAGAGAATGCTAAAAAGAGCCTGGCTATGGATGCTTACAAACAAGCTGCCTCTCTTTTCGAAAAACGCTTGAAGGAGAAACCAACTGAAGCAGACCTGATGAATTATGTATTCGTACTCTTTTTGAGGGATAACAAAAATTATTCTTTGGATGAAATCGAAAAGGAGTATCCCCAAATCTTCAGTCCAGCAATAAGACAACACACGAAAAAGTTGATAGATGAACTTAGCAATAAAAGAGAGGATGTAATTCATGAGATGCTAGGTGGTAAATGAAAACATAGGGATTGCGGGTGGTTTACTTCATTCCTATTTTGTTGATGGAGCTATTCTGAATGATTCTTGCACGCTGTTTGTTCCGGATGGTGTTTCTCCGTCAGAATATCGTCAGTCTGATGCTTATCAACAAGCATCCAAGAATCAGCAGGAGTATGGTGGCTCTCTTAGCCTTGTTGCCGATTCACTACAATATGCGTATATGAAGGCTCAGGTTGAGTCTATAATTTTGCCGTTTAAGAAACGGTTGGATGGCTTCACATATTGGCAAAGAGAATTGGAACCGGCCATTCATCCGGCCTTGAAAGCGTATGTCAAAGCGGAAAATGCGACAGGAGGAGTTCTTCGGTTATGATATTTGAGGAAATAGCCAGGAACACGGATCATTTTTGCAGTGATTTTAAAACAGATCGTGATGTGCGAATGTTCCTGACGCTTTATTTCTGGAAATATTTGTGTTATTTTGCAAATATAGATTTTTATACCAGTCAGGATAAAACTGAAGAGATTCTGAAGGGGGAGGCTGATTAGTTTGGAAATCTGATTATTAGTTTAAAACAAGAACCATTAATGTTATGAAATTGAGAATTGTACATTTGTTATTATTGCAGTCCGTAATGCTTCTTCTTTCCTGTTCCAATCAGAGCCGGAAGAATATGGATACATCGGCAGAACCAGCTGACGTACAGGCGAATGTGTCGGACAGCAGTAGAATCGAACAAGAAGCCATCGGCATGATTGAAGACTTTTATGAGGCTTATGCTGCCAGTTTCATGTCCACCGGTAAAGAAGCTCTCGCACTTGGGGATTCAATTAAGCAAAAGTTTCTGACCAAGGAGTTGATAGAGAAAGTTGATAGGCTGATAGAGGTGACAGATGCCGATCCGATCATTCGTGCGCAAGATTTAGGTGAAAATGACATGAAAACATTGTCGGTGAAACATCTGAATGATAATTGGTATGAGGTTAACTATACTTCGGCTAAAGGCAGCCAGTTTGAACGTGCCGTGAGTATCCCGGTCAGAGTGGTTAACGTTGACGGACAATATCAGATTGATGATATAACTCCGGAAAACTGATCGCATCATTAAGTGGTATGAAAAAAGACAAACAGCATCTTTTACGCTAGGCAAAAGGGCTGTTTGTCTGTATTCAACGAGGAAAAGAGTATTCGTTTTATTTCTGTTCTTTGATTTTCTCCATCAGTAGCTTCATGTAGTAGCCACCCACTACGGAACGTGCCTTGAAGTTCATCATCTTTCCTGTATTCGTATCATGCCAGTCGCTGATAGGCACACGGGAAGTTGTTTCGTTCGCATAAGTATAGATCGGGTCGATGAACTTCTGGAACGTAGCATCGTCCGGAGACATACAGGCGCTCCATAGTACCCAGTCGGATTTGGTATATTGTGCCCGGGAATCCAATAGCAAACCATATTTATTTTGCTTGGTCAGATAGAAAGGAATTTCCGTATCGAATACTTTCTGCGGGAAAATGTTCATGTTAAACACTTTGTCCCATATCAGATTGTATTTCTGACTCCACGTTCCCGGTTTGTCAAATGCCAGTTTGTAGTGATCGCCGTCAAATGCCATCTTCTCCCATTCTATCGCCAGTCTTTTGGCGGTTTCGATGTATTTGTTCGCGGTTGTTTCTTTGCCCAGCATACGTGCCATTTCTCCGTATCCGGCGATTGCCATGATCGCTTTGGCGGAAAGATTGGCGTTGTGTGCCAGATGTCCGGCAAAGTCGTCCGTACAAAGCTGGTTTTCAGGGTCCAGACCGTTCTCAATCAGATAGTTTGCCCAGGTTGATAATGTTTCCCAGTATTTGGAAGCATAGTTGGCATTGCCTTCCATCATAGAGATGGCTGTAGTTACCAGAATCATGTTTCCGGCTTCTTCGATAGGCATATCTTCACCATAAAGCTGCCCGTTGGCTATCGGATAAGTTCCTAAGTCATGAGCGGGGTAAGGCTTGTTCCAGCGTCCGCTTTCGCTGTAATAGAAGATAGAGTTGAGCATTCCCTTCATCAGTTCCGTATTGTAAATAAGGTATAGCGGAGCGGATGGGTAAGTCAAGTCTACTGTGTTGATACAGCCGTTACTATGGCTCTCTTTGGATAAGAAAAGCAGGTTGCCTTCCTTGTCGGTAAGGAGTTTATGGGCGGTAATGGAGTGGCGGTAAGTCAATGCGAGTAATTTGGCATATTTCCTGCCTCCGGCTTTTTCCGCATCAGCCATCAGTTGCTGGTCGAAGGCACAGCAACGTTCCATCAATGAGGGATAAGAAGCCTGCGCACGTTCGAAAGCATCAAAGATGCTGACTTGCCGTTGTGTTTCCAGTATGCCATGCGGCGTTCGTAGAAATATTCGATAGAGTAGATATCGTCGTAGCCTAACATCACATATCCGCTTTTCCCTTGATTGTCTACCTTGCCTAAGTTTTCGGTATAAGCCATAGCGGCATGTCGCTTTCGCTACGGGTAATGAAATCCTGGGAGTTGGGCAATAGTTTGCCGTTGGTGATGAAGGCTTGCTTCATGTCATAGTAGTTACCTATGCTTAAGTCCTTGTTGGGTGCGCTGTTGCTTCCCAGATAAGCATATCCCCAGTCGATGCGTACACCGTCTCCTTTACGTTTTACGTAAGGCTGGTCGATGGTACCTGCCTTGAGGTAATCCATTCCGTTTTTGCTGATCTTTTCTGAGATGGTTGGTTGTGACGGTTCGTGTACGGCAAGTTGCGGGGTTGTTTCGATATACACTTGCACATCATGTTGTTTCTTGTCGAGTGAACGTACCCGATAGGAGATGAGTTGATGGGAGTCGAGATAAGATCAAGATCTTCCATCAGCAGAGGTGCTGTGAATACGAGGTCCAGTTCTACCGGACCGCAGGTGAATGTATAGTAGGTCTGTGTCGGTAATACATCGACAGACTTCTGGATAGCAGCTTCCTTGAAGTTGCTGAGCTGTTTGTTTTCACGGAACAGTCCGAAATCAACGTATGCTCCGCCGGTTGTGTTGTGACAGTGTGCTGCAATAATGTTTGTTCCTTTACGGAGCTTGGCTTTAGCTGATGCGGATAGTTCGATGGTAACATCGTCATTCCAGGAATAATCGGTTGCCACCAGTTTTTCTCCGTTCAGATAGAGTTCGAATACATCGTCGTGTGAATAACGTAAGTAGATAATGTCGTTTGTCAGGTCTTGATCGAGGTTGAAACTACGGCGTACCCAGATGTCTTCGGTGTTCCACTCTGTGCCGATGCGTTTCATGTCTTTGGTGCCGAAAGCGGCTTTGCCCTTGGTCCATCCGGAATCATCGAACTGGGGCTGTATCCAGTTGGCCGCCGGTTGGCTCATGGTGAACTTTGCTTCCCAACGTTCGGTGTTTGTCATCGGAAGGATTGTTTCGAGGTTTAGCTTGTCCTTGCCCATGAAACGATATACTTTCCCGTCCACCCGGAGCGCGCCCAGTAAAGGATGGGTGGCGGCTGTCCAGTGTTCGGTGTTCCCTTCGTTCAGTTCGTTGTAGGGAGACCAGATAGCAAGATAAGTATCGGAAGTGATCAGAGGTACGGACGGTGCACGCAAAGCGATATCCTGACTCGTTTTAAACAGGTCAGTTGCCTGCACATTGCATGCGAGGCAAACTGACATGATTGTAGAGAATAGTTTATTATTAATATGAAACTTTTATTTATTTAGCGAGTTACAAATTTTCTGGTTGATGGCTTTGATTTTAGGCTCGTCTACTTTAATAACTTTCCGG
>ERZ860023.1213-NODE-1213-length-10892-cov-1.913260_pt1 | contig 10892 bp, 8 predicted proteins | sample MGYA00509983_ERZ860023 | MGnify/ENA primary metagenome ERZ860023 (study PRJEB30046, sample SAMN00715180) | human gut metagenome | study: EMG produced TPA metagenomics assembly of the A metagenome-wide association study of gut microbiota in type 2...
AACTGGACCATATCCGTAGCGACCTTTCCTTCACCGTTTACCAATAAGTCGTAAGCAACCTTCACACGCTCCCAACGTTTGTCACGGTCCATGGCATAGAAACGTCCCACGATGGAAGCAATCTTGCCGGCAGACTTCTCACAATGGGCAGTCAGCTGCTCAATGAAGCCTTTACCGCTCTTCGGGTCGGTATCACGACCGTCCATAAAGCAGTGGATGAAGGTATTCTCGATGCCGTATTCCTTGGAAATATCGCAGAGTTTGAACAAATGGTCAAAAGAGCTGTGCACGCCACCGTTGCTGGTCAGTCCCATAAAGTGGATATTCTTGCCGTTTTCCTTTGCATATGAGAAAGCAGAAACAATTTCCTTGTTCTTCAGGATGCTGCCATCGGCACAAGCACGGTTAATCTTCACCAAATCCTGGTAAACGATGCGTCCGGCACCGATATTGAGGTGACCTACTTCAGAGTTACCCATCTGTCCGTCGGGCAAACCAACGTTTTCACCGCTTGCCTGAAGCTCGGAATGCGGATAAGCTGCCAACAGACTGTCCCAATACGGAGTAGGTGTATTGAAAATCACATCATCTTTACCTTGATCGCCGATGCCCCAGCCATCAAGAATCATTAAAAGGGCTTTCTTACTCATAATATTAATCGAATTTAATTGTATAATCTTTTTGTATGATACAAACGTTCTTTATAGTAGGAACCTGTTTTTGCGCTGCAAAGGTACAAAAAACAGCTGTTAAAGCGTACTGTTTCAAATGATTTATGTACTTTTGCCACGCTTAAAAAATAAAAAACAAGAAATATGGACGATTCAAACCCACGAACGTGCAATAGTATTCACCAATAAAACGAACGGAGACGTTGACTGCAATGCCTCTGTTCCAACCTGAAAGGAGGCAAACAATGAGAAAGTATCTCTACAGTGAAAACGGCTTCACTGAAAAGGCCGAATGGCAACCCAACTGCTGGGTCAACGTAGAATGCCCGGACAACGATGATTTCAAATTCCTTACCGAAGAGCTGAAAGTTCCCGAATCATTCTTGGAAGACATAGCCGACGTGGACGAGCGCCCGCGTACGGAAACAGAAGACAACTGGCTGCTGACCATCCTCCGCATCCCGATGCAGAGCAACCAACGCGGCGTGCCGTTCATCACCGTGCCCATCGGCATTATCACCAATGACGGAATCATCGTTTCTGTCTGCTATCACCACACGGAGCTGATACCGGACTTCATCCAGCACACACGCCGGAAGAACATAGTCGTCAACAATAAACTGGATTTGATTCTGCGAATCATCTACTCTTCCGCCGTCTGGTTCCTGAAGTATCTGAAACAGATAAACAACGACGTGGCCACCGCCGAAAAAGAGCTGGAGAAAAGCATCCGCAACGAAGACCTCCTGCAACTGATGAAGCTGCAGAAGACGCTGGTCTACTTCAACACTTCCATCCGTGGCAATGAAGTGATGATAGGACGGCTGAAAAACATCTTTCAGGACACCAATTATCTGGATTTGGAATTATTGGAAGACGTGGTCATCGAGTTGAAGCAGGCATACAATACCGTGAACATCTACAGTGATATTCTGACGGGAACCATGGACGCCTTCGCCTCCATCATCTCCAACAATGTGAATGCCATCATGAAACGTATGACAAGCCTCAGCATTACACTGATGATTCCCACGTTGATAGCCAGTTTCTACGGCATGAATGTGGACATCCACCTGGAGAGTTTTCCGCACGCGTTTATTTTCATCATACTTTTGTCGGCAATATTATCAGCAGTGACATTCGTATGGTTCAGAAGGATTAAGTGGTTCTAAACAGCATCATTGTCCGAAGTTCAGCGACAACTGCCCATCCCCCAAGAGATTGAACGTCAAGCGATGATAGGGTGTAGTGCCCCGCTCAGCAATGGCGGCACGATGTTTCTTGGTGGGATACCCCTTGTTACGATTCCAGTCATAATACGGATATTCCTCGTGAAGGCGGTTCATGTAGTCATCACGATAGGTCTTTGCCAAAATGGAGGCGGCAGCGATGGAAAGGTACTTCCCGTCTCCTTTCACTACGGTAGTATGCGGCAAGTCCCGATATTTTTTAAAGCGGTTGCCGTCTATCAGCAGATGTTGCGGACGGACATTCAGTTGGTCAACAGCACGGTGCATGGCAAGAAAGGAGGCATTAAGAATATTGATTTTGTCAATTTCTTCGGGAGAGACGACGCCCACCGCCCATGCCAGAGCCTCTTTCTCAATCACTTCACGCAAGGCATAGCGTTGTTTTTCCGTCAGCTGCTTGGAGTCATTCAGAAGTTCATTCTTAAAGTCCGTTGGCAGAATAACGGCAGCGGCATAGACCGCACCGGCCAGACAGCCGCGACCGGCCTCATCGCATCCTGCCTCTATCAAATCTTTATTCAAATAAGGTAATAACATATATATCGCTATCTTTGAGGCACAAAGATAAATCTTTTTGGAGGGAAACCGGACTTCTAAGAAGAATTAATTAAATTTGCAGAAACAAGACGATGCCATGAAGAAAAACCTATGTCTACTACTCGTATGTCTTCTGTCAGCAGCCGCCCCACTGCAAGCTCAAGACATGCAGCAAGCACAGAAATTGATTGACCAAGCACAGAAATACCTGTACAACAACCCCAAACAAGCTTCCTACTATGCAGCTCAGGCTTCTGCCTTGTTTCCCGAAGATGAGCCCAGTGAGGTCCGCGCACAAGCCATATTCTCTACTGTCAAGCCGAACAATTGTTGGGGAACTTCGACCTAAGTATCAAGAATCTTTATGACACCCAAAAATATATCCATCCCACCAACAAAAAACAAATGGCACAACTCTGCTCCTTGATGGGGCGTGTATACAGCAAACTAGGCGATTACAACAAAGCCATTGAACTGAACGACAAAGCAACCTCCATCTTCAAATCCATCGGCGATTCCACCTCTGTGGCCGGATGCTATAACGAACGTGGAGTAATGCACCACTTCATGAGTGAATTTACCGTTGCCGAGCGTTTCTTCCAGCGTGCGCTGGCCATCAACCGTGCCCAACGAAACCTGAAAGAGATTGCAACCAACTTGAACAACCTCTGTCTGTACCGAGGAAATACGGAAGAGAAACTTTCTTTCATCCAGGAAGCCATCACCATCAACAAGAATCTGGATGCCCAATGGTCTCTTGGCGAAAACTACAACAACATGGGGAAACAGTATTACTATGACAAGCAATACTCCAAAGCCTTGGAAGCCTTGCATAAAGCCTACGAGTATGCCCACAACATCGGAGCCCGCGAACTGATTTGCGACAATTACGAATATTCGTCCATGGTATATGCAGCTATAGGTGACTATGCCCAAGCCTATAAGTATCTGAACAAGAGGTACCACCTGGGCAAGGAACTGCAAAGTAGCAACAAGCTACGCAACATCGAGCAGGAAATTTCCTACAAAAGATACCAAGACCAAAAATATGCTACTGAAATGCAGGAACAAACCTACAAGATAGAGCTACTGAAACGCAATTTGTGGCTTTTGGGCAGCGTACTTATTCTGGGAATAGCTTTCAGCATCTTTCTATATAAATGGTATAAACGCCGAAAAGATTTGCAACTGATAGAAGCACGCTACCAATTGCAACTGTCCGAAAAAGAAGTGGCCGAACTGAAGATGCATCAGCAAGAGCTGGAACTTCAAAATGTACACAATGCCCTGGCTACCAGTCGGCAGGAGGCAACCAGCTTCGCCGTATTCCTGAAAAGCCGCAATGAACTGCTGGACAAAATACGCGGAATGGTGAAAGAAGGATATAAGATGGACGCGCAAGCCATCACGCCCCACCTGAAGAAAATCAACGCATTCATCAGCCAGAGCCAAAGCGGAGACAAAACCAACAGTGCCCTATTGACAAACATCGATGATAAAAGCAATGAATTCCTCCAAAGACTGGTAGCGATTCATCCCAAACTGACACAAGGCGAGAAATATCTTGCCACCCTGCTAAGGGTAAATTTGTCTACCAAAGAAATATCCATGTTGACCGGTACTACCCCTAAAACCATCAACATGAACCGTTACCGCCTGCGCAAATCCCTCAACCTTTCTTCCGAAGAAGACTTGACCGACTATCTACAGAACATATAACCCAGTTCAAGGCTGAAAATATTTATTTTGCATTTCTGCCCTCACCGCCACCACTGCTTATCTAAAATCCTTTGTTCATCGGATTTTCAGAGGTGAGTGAGAACAATTTTAAAAGGTGAGGGTAAAGTTTGCTCTCACTTTGTCTCAGTAGAAACAAGGCATCGAACAAGTAAGCATAGGCTCGCAAGTCCGGAAGAAGGGACTACTGTATCAGTATGCAAATGAAAGAACCGTCTACTAATGGCGTTTATAAAGAAAAAAAGTGTCTAGTGAAATCAAGAAAAGACAGGAAAAGACAGCTTTCTTTTTGTTTCCCCCAATATAACCGCTTGTTTCAACACACAGAACGGTTTGTTTCGACGTGTAGAACAATGTGTTTCATTAGGGCGAACACTTTGTTCCATTATAGTGAACACTTTGTTTCATACTATATAAACACCTTGTTTTATGTTGTGCAAACAAAACGTTTTATACTACATGAACGAAGTGTTTTGTACTGCAGAAACAAAGTGTTCATCACTATGAACTAATAAGTTATCCGTATTTTGCAAGAGATAAGATATGAATGTCATCCGTCTTATACTCGACTTCCTCTTTTACAGATGGCTTGCAGATAAAACATCTGCAAACCATCTGCAAGGGACATCATTGATAAACAGTAGTATCTCAACTCTCCTCCGGGGAGGAGAGTTGAGATACTACTGTTTATCAATGATTATAAAAGACCTGCGAAACTTGAGTTGCTTGATATTTCTAAAAGAGTTGGTTTCCTTCTTCATCTAATCACCGTTTACTTGCGCAACTCAATAATTAATGTAAATCGGGAAAAGTTTATGTGGATATAGTTTTGTAGATATAGAATATCTCATTTACTCCTATTTATCAAATACTTACAAAACTATTTGTAGATAATAAAACAAAGAATATCCCTCTCTTGTAGTCTGCTTGTAGATAACATTCATTAGCAATTCCTGTTTATGAAGCTTAATTTAGCATTGTGAAAAACCAATAGTATTAACCTTAAAAACTTATTCAAATGAGTAAAAGTAACTACTACAAAGAAAGAGTCATTCAGCTACTTCTCTTCTTTGCTTTTATGCTGCCTATGGGCGCATTGGCACAGAACATTCAGCTGAACGGTACCGTAACCGATGTGTCCGGTGAATCTGTCATCGGAGCCAGTGTATTAGAGAAAGGAACAACAAATGGAGTAATCACTGACATCGACGGTAACTTTACCCTCAGCGTTTCCCCAAAAGCCACTATTATTATCTCTTACGTGGGCTATGCTCCACAAGAAATCGCCCTCAATGGTCGCAAGGAATTGAAAGTGGTGCTGAAAGAAGACACCGAACTACTGGACGAAGTAGTCGTTATCGGTTATGGCACACAAAAGAAATCGGATGTTTCCGGTTCGGTAAGTTCCGTATCGGGCGATAAACTAAACAACATACCTACCGCTAATGCCGAAACTGCCCTGCAGGGTATGGCTCCCGGTTTGATAGTTAACTTTGGTAGCGGTGCCGCCGGCTCCACTCCCAGCCTGCAGGTGCGCGGTGTAACCACTTATGGAACAGACAACTCTCCGTTGGTAATTATCGATGGCGTTCCGGGTGATATGAGTTTTCTGAACCCCGAAGACATCAAGTCAATGTCTGTATTGAAAGACGCTGCCACCGCCGCTATTTACGGAGCACGCGCCGCCGCAGGCGTTATCCTGATTGAGACTTACCGTGGTACCAAATCCAAACCCAAAATCACGTTCTCAGCTTATTGGGGAGTGGATCAGATAGCCAAGAAACTGGATGTCTGCAATGCCGAAGAATTTATCCACATGGCAAAGATGGCCCGTACAAACGCCGGTCAAAACCCCAAAAACTGGCCTGCTTACATTGCGGCTTATGAGCAAGACCCCACACAGTTTGGCGACACCGATTGGCAGGACGAATACTACCGCAACGGCTTCACACAGAAATACAATGTGGGGTACACTAGTGGCAGTGAGAATGCCAACGTAGCTTTGTCCGTATTCTATTCAAAAAACGAAGCCATCGTGACCGGCACGGGTGACGAGAAATATGGCTTCCGCTTAAACTCAGACATGAAACGCGGCAAGTTCAAAGTGGGCGAATCAGTAAACTACAGCCGTTGGGAATCGGAAATGGAAGCCAACTCAGGTTTTCCCGGCATATACCAAGTGACCAACATGGAACCTATCGCACGTCTGTATGACGAGAATTGTGACGGCGGATACGGTGGTGCCATCCCCGGCATGAACATGAGCGATGCTGCCAACATGGTAGGTTATAATAACCTGATTGAGAACACCCGCGCCACAGATTACATCAAAGGATCGGGCTATCTGCAATATGAGCCCATCAAGGGACTGGTAATCAAGGCACAAGCAAGCCGTAGCCTCCTTTTCCGCGAAACCCGCGTATTCAAACCTACTTACGAACTGGGTGCCATGAAGTGGAACGAAAGCGCCTCACTATCACAGACCCGCACCAGAAGCGTCAACGACCTGCTGGACTGACTGCCAACTACAACTTCACCATCAAAGACAGTCACGACTTCGCCTTCCTGCTGGGAGCTTCACAAGAAGAAAGCACTTACGACCTATTGGGTGCATCGGGTTCCGAATTCGAGAACAACGACATGGGCATTCTGGGCCAGGCACGCAAAGACTATGGTGTGCAAGGTGAAAAGACCCGTAGCGGCTTGCGTTCCGTATTTGGCCGTGTGAACTATAGTTGGAAAATGCGCTACATGTTAATGGCCTCGTCCGCTATGACGGTTCTTCACGTTTTGCCGACGGTAACCAGTGGGGGTTCTTCCCCTCTGTATCAGTAGGCTGGAACATTGCCAACGAACCTTTCTGGGAAGATATGAAAGAAACAGTCAGCTCCTTCAAATTGCGTATGAGCTACGGCGCCCTCGGTAACCAATCGGTACCTCTCTATCTCTACATTCCCAAATTGGACTCCAACGCCGACAACATCAACTACCCCTTCGACGGCAAAGTCGTAAACCAGGGATATGCAGTACGTAGCCTCCCCTCAAGGAACATCAAGTGGGAAACTACCTTCTACAAAAACATCGGTGTGGACATGAGCCTATGGAACAACAAACTGGAATTCTCGATTGAAGGTTACATCAAGGACACCAAGGACATGCTTTCCGAAAAGAACATCAGTCTGTCTACCGGTTACGGTGCACTGACGGTGAACGACGGTGAACTGCGCACCACCGGTATGGAAATGCAACTGATTTACCACGGTAATGCAGGTAAGGACTTCAAGTATGACCTTGACTTCAACCTGAGCCACTTCAAGAGTAAACTGAAATCAATGGCAGACCCCAACTATATGTACGAATATGGTGCTTCACGTACCTACGTGGGTGGTTACTTCGGTGAATTCTGGGCTTACGAAACCGCAGGCATCATCCAAAATGAAGCAGAAGCCAAACTTTGGAAAGAATCACACGGACGCAAGGACAGCAAAGGCAACTGGATTCCCATGCAGCCCAACGCAGAACCCGGTGACCTCCGCTTCGTAGACCAAAACGGTGACGGCATGCTGGACAGCGATGACAAGAAGCTTCTGGGCAACGGTTGCCCCAAGGCCTCTATCGGCTTCAACGTAACACTGAATTACAAAAACTTCGATTTGGTAGCCAACTTCTACGGTGACCTCGGTGTAGACCGTTACAACTATACCAAATATCAATTGGAACGTATGGATACCAAGTTCAACTATGGCAGAAACGCACTGAAAGCATGGACTCCGGAGAACCCCAACACCAACATTCCACGTGCCGTATACGGCGACCCGAACAAGAATGCTCGCACTTCCGACCGTTTCATCGAACGAGGCGACTTCTTCCGCCTGAACAACTTGCAACTGGGCTACAACCTGCCTGCTACAGTTTGTGGTAAGTTGGGCATCAGCAACCTCCGTTTCTATGTAGGTGGTACACGCATCTTTACCATCACCGGTTACAGTGGCTATGACCCCTCTACCAACGGTGGTATTGACCGCATGGGTTACGACTATGCTTCATCACCTCTATGCCGCACTTTCATGGCCGGTATTAAATTCGGATTTTAATTGAACCAAAACTTTAAAAAAGATGATTATGAAATTAAAGAATATATTATTGTGCGCCTCAGTCTTAGGAGGCCTGGCACTCTCTTCATGTACCGGAAATTTCCTGGATGAAGACAGAAACCCCAACTCACTGGACCCCGAAAACTTCTGGAAGAGCGAATCCGACATCCTCAAAGGACTTACCGCAGCCTACGCTGGACTACAGCCTACCATCGAATGGGCGCAACCTTTCGAACGCTACATTGTGATAGACAACTACCGCAGCGACGAGCTGGACTACCGCCCCGACGTGACCGCCTGGATGGAACTGGCCATGTACAACAACGAATCGACCAACTACGTGCCCAACGATGAATGGACCAACCTCTATACCAGCATCAACTATTGCAACCAGTGTCTGGACAACATTCCCAATGTGCCCGACAACGATGACGAAGGTATCAAGCAGACCAAAGCGACCAGTATTGCCGAGGCACGTTTTCTGAGAGCTTTCTACTACTACCGTCTCTTCATCAACTTCGGTGAAAGACTACCAATGTTCGAGCACGAACTCGAAGGTACCGAAGAGGAATTCTATCCTCCTCAGGTAGAAGCCGGCAGACTGAAGACTTTCATCGAGACAGAACTGAGTGAATGTCAAGCCAACCTTCCCGAAAAATGGAATACAAACATGGCCGGACGCGTCACTAAATATACTGCCGCAGCACTCTTAGGCAAATACTATATGTTCATCGGCGAAAAGGCCAAAGCCAAAACAGAATTCTGGAAAGTCATTGACAGTCACAGATATGAACTGATGGAGAACTATGGCGACAACTTCAACGGACTACACGAGAACAATAAGGAATCCATCCTTGAAGTACAGTTCACCGGAAGTCTGGAAGGCGGGCACTACGAATACAATCTCTTTACCTTGCACTTGGGTCCCGACAGTGGCTGTGGCGCATACGAGGAAGCATATCCGTCCAAATGGTTATTCAATACACTGAAGAAAGACCTCACCGAAGATGGGGAATACAGCGACCGATTGTATGAGACTATCATTTTCGACGATCCCAAATCCCGTCCGTTCTATTACGAAGACGGCAAAGGATTCAGTGATTACCACCAAGAAGACAATATCTACTGGCGCAAATATGTGACTTACGACAAGTCATTGGGTGATTACTGGGATTATTCCGGTTTCAACATCCCCCTCATCCGCTATGCGGACATCCTGTTGCTCTATGCCGAGTGTCTGAACGATGAAGGAAACTCTAAAGAAGCCATCAAATACATCAACAAAGTACGTGACCGTGTACACGTAACGCCACTGTCCGACACCCTAAGTAAAGAACAAGTGCTGAAGCACCTGCAGGATGTGGAACGTCCTTGCGAACTGGCCCTCGAAGGCTCACGCTGGTATGATCTCATCCGTTGGGGCATTGTGGAAGACGCACTTAAGAGTCATGAAAAGCCTTTCGCAAGCAATTTCATATCGACCAAGCATATCAGACTCGCTATCCCTCACAAAGAATTCCTGATGAATCCTGATTGGGTGCAAAACGAAGGTTACACAAAATAACCGATAACCCTACAACTCAGTCTCTATCGGAAGCGAAATGCCGGAAACGGGATCCCATCCGATAGAGATTGCTTTTAATAGAACTCTCTGTTTCAAGACTTCATTTCATCATATACTTAATTTACCATGAGACATCCAAATAAAAACATCGCTTTGACTGGCATCGTTGCCTGCATACTGGCCTCGTGTGTCAAAGCTCCCACTTCTTCAGAACCGCTTTTATCCAAGCAAGCGGACTTCTGTAATCTTATCAACATAAAGAACACTCCCGCCGGAGCCGTAGACTGGGATGCCTACGTCTTTGCCGACAAAGGTGCTTGGATGGCATACTCACTGCCCGACAACGAAAACCGTCGCCATGCCGGTGCTTTCATGGGACCTATGGTCATGACCGGACGCGGATGGATAGCTGCCGGACTCGCCGAACCTACGCTGTGGGTGAACGGCGAACAGTATAGGATGGTGTACAATGTACAGACCACCCGATACCTCCCCGGCAAACTGATACAGGAATACAACGATGAGAACTTAAACTTCACTACCGAATTGTGCTACCTCACCTCACGTTCCGTAGCCATACGTTCAATCGTGAAGAATATGAGCCAAAAACCGGTAAAGGTCAGCTTCGACTGGAACGGAGGCGTATACGAGCCTACCTCTGTCGTAAGCAGCATAGATAAAGGTCTCTCTTTCATCCGCCCCAAAGATTCCACGAACACGGTAATCCGATTCCTCACAGCAGACAAGATTCAGGCTGTGGGGAGCGATAGCCTGCACGTCACAGAAAAAAGTGAAATGACCCTGGAACCCGGCAAGACTTATCAGTCGGAGATGACTCAAACCCTGACGCTGCGCGGTGAAGACACAGCCAAAGAACTGGCTGCCATAGCAACGCTGAATATAGACAATTGCTTTGAACTAAACGAACAGCAATGGAACGCACAAATGCTTCGTTGCTGAGCGGAAACAGCAAGTACCTCAAGGACAACAAATACCGCAAGGTACTCGTAAAAGCAATGATGACCCTGAACAGCAACTA
>ERZ860023.1214-NODE-1214-length-10868-cov-2.691760_pt1 | contig 10868 bp, 11 predicted proteins | sample MGYA00509983_ERZ860023 | MGnify/ENA primary metagenome ERZ860023 (study PRJEB30046, sample SAMN00715180) | human gut metagenome | study: EMG produced TPA metagenomics assembly of the A metagenome-wide association study of gut microbiota in type 2...
CAGTGCGCGGGCGATGGCCACACGCTGCATCTGGCCGCCGGACATTTCGCTGGGGTGCTTGTGCAGCTGGTCGCCCAGACCTACCTCTCCAGCGCCTTGGTGGCCCGGTTGCGGCGCTCGGCACCGGAAATGCCGGAGATGGTCAGCGCCAGCTCCACATTGGAAAGCACTGTCTGGTGCGGAATGAGGTTATAGCTCTGGAACACAAAGCCAATGGTGTGGTTGCGGTAAGAGTCCCAGTCGCGGTCGGTATATTTTTTGGTGGAGATGCCGTTGATGATGAGCTCGCCGCTGTCGTAGCGGTCGAGGCCGCCGATGATGTTGAGCAGCGTGGTCTTGCCCGAGCCGCTGGGGCCGAGGATGGCGACAAATTCGCTGTCGCGCAGGTTGAGGCTGACCCCGTTGAGCGCTGCCTGTGTCAGATCGCCGGTGGTGTATTTCTTTTCGATATTGATAAGCTGAAGCATTGGCCTGCCTTTCCGGCAGCAGAACGGGGAAGTGTCTGCTGGCCTATTCCGCCCGGCATTTGTGGACGGAGAGGGAAACATAGTATCTGCTTGATTTTATCAGAAGAATATGAACATTTTATGTCGTAACGGGTGCCAAGTTCTGTGTTTTTTGCCGAAGGATGGAAAAGCGCTGCATCCTGCGCGGAAAAGCGTCCCAAATCAGGAGAATGCGGCAGATGTGTCTTGATTTTTGGAGCGGTTAATGGTATTCTTGAGACAGTATCCATGTTAATATTTTCAGTGTTCCAAAATTCGACGAAAACTGACGCAAATTTGTCGTTGTAACTCCTTTCGACGCTCCATACAATTTTATACAGTATAATATAAAGTAATTTGTCCGGCATAAGTGGAAGGGCCGGACAGATGGGGCGAGGAGGATGCAGAATGAAACAGGATACCCCGTTGGTGAGGAGATTTTCGACGCTGGAACCGTATCAGGAGGCGTATACCCTTGCCTGTTCTCTGGAGACGGAGGGACAGGGCTGCTGGCTGACCGTGAGCCGGACAAAGGCTCCGGACGCCCCGGCAGACACGGCCCGTACATGGGTCCCGGCCCCGGAAGAGGAGTGCGGACGGCTGCTGCAGTTTTTGTATGAGAATTCGGTCCAGCCGGAGCTGTGGCAGGATGTTATTTCCTGCTGGTATCCGCAGGCGAAGCAGGCAGAACGCCTGCAGGAAGGGAGGCGCGTCGTGTGAGCTATGAGGAACAGGACGTCATATGGCGCGTAGCGCTGGCCAGCTATGACCCCAGAGAGATGAGGGTGTGGACACGCTATCTCGAGGGGCGCACCCCGGCCATCCGGTGCAGGGGCTACCGCAGCAGCCGGCCGCTGCTGGAACGGCTCGAGCAGGGCGATGTGGACGTTCTGGTGCTGGGCGGCAGACTGGAGGACATGGACAGCATCCAGTTCCTGCCCAGGATACGCGGCCTTGCCCGCAAGCCTCTGGTGCTTCTGCGGGACGACGGACGCAACGAGAAGTCGGCGGTGGAGAGCCTGAGTCAGGAGGATGCATGCTACCTCATCCGTCAGGCCACACTGGAAGATATGCTGCAGGAGCTGCGCGCCCCGGCCCACCGCCCGGCGGAGAGCCTGGAAAAGCGCTGCGAGCGCATCTATCGCAGCTGGGGCGTGAGCACCTGCGACGCCAACAAGCGCTACCTGACCGGTGCGCTTCGGGTGATGATGGGCTCCGACCACCGTCTGGCCATCCGCAAGGAGATATTAGGGCCGGTGGCGGAGGAATACGGTCTCACCGTGGCGGCTGTGGACAGCGCCCTCCGGCGGCTGCTGGAGACGCTGGACGAGACCGGTACCCAGACATGGCGGGATTTTCGAAAAGAGTATGGCTTAGAGCGCAGGAAGGTGACCATCGGCCGCCTGCTTTATGCGCTGGAAAGTAGACTGAGTCAGCAGTGAGGTGCTGACCACACGACGCGGAGGTAGAGCAGAATGCGCAGGCGAAACGATGGAGCAGGAGTCTCCCCTCAGGAGGAGTTTGGGGATGTGTGCTTCCATGCCCTTGGCATCATCGACCAGAACCGGGAGTATCTGCAGATGCATCTGCTGGCGTCGGCCGACCTGCCCACCCGGCAGGCACTTTCAGACATCCAGATAGAGTCTGCCCGGCTGGACCGCACGGTACGCAATGCCATAACACTTTATCAGCTGGAAAATGAAGAGCTGAGTGAGCTGCAGCCTCTGGACCTGTGCGGTCTGCTGGAAAAAGCGGGCCGTCTGGCCCCGGACATCCAGCGGTCGCTGGAAATAACGCTCACGACGGAGAGCGGGGGCATCGAGCACTGCGCCGTCATGGGCGTCCCCGATGAGGCCGAACAGCTGCTGCTCCACCTCATCTCCAACGCGCTGCGGGCCTGCGATGCAGGCGGCAGGGTGTGGGTGAGCCTGAAACAGAAAAAGACGGGCGTCGCGCTCCGGGTAGAAGACAACGGCTGCGGCCTGATGGAGGAAGACCCCATCGAGAACAACCGCCGCTTCCTCAGCGGCGCAAAGCTGGGCCTCCGCATCTGCAAGCTCATCTGCCGCCGTGCAGGCTGGAAGCTGACGCTGACGGCCCGGCCGGGCGGCGGCGCCCGGGCGCAGGTGGTGTTCCCGCTGGCCTCCTGCGAGGACATCCCGCCGGAAATGGAACTCCACTCCGGCGAGGAGAACGACATCCGCGCAGCGCGGTTTGCAAGCCGGGCGGCACAGGAGCTCCTTCTGCTGCGGAGATATTGAACGAGACAAAAAGGCATCTGCAATGCGGCCGGGACGGCGCAGCGCAGATGCCTTTGCTTTGTGTGCGGGACAGGGAAGAGAGCGGAAAAATTGACAGACGGTAAAGAATCTTAGTAGAAACAGCCCGAAATTCACAGAAAAGTTTGCGAAATTAACAAAATGTTTAACTTTGAAAGGTGATTTTACTGTTTTTAAGGTGTAAAATAATCCCGAATGATTGATTGTCAGCCGGATTTGGTTTATAATACCCATGTATGCGAGTCTGAAATTTGATTCGTTAGCAAACAACTTCTGCCCGGGCCGGAGAGCCCTGTGTGCAGAGGGAGAGTGCATTGTCCTTCAGGAGGAAAAACAACTGTGAGAGTAGGTCTTGACATCGGCAGCACTACCATCAAATGCGTGGTGCTGGATGAAAACGATACCCTTTTATATTCGACGTATGAGCGCCACTACAGCCACATTCTGGAAAAGGCGCAGGAGCTGCTGCGCCGCATCGACGCAGAGCAGCTGCATAGCCGGAAAGCGCTGCTCAGCATCTCCGGCTCCGCCGGCATGGGCCTGGCCGACAGCTGCGGCGTGCCTTTCGTGCAGGAGGTGTTCTCCACCCGTGTGGCGGTCAAAAAGTTCGTCCCTGCGACGGACTGCGTCATCGAGCTGGGCGGTGAGGATGCAAAGATCCTGTTCCTGACCAACGGCACCGAAGTCCGCATGAACGGCAGCTGCGCCGGCGGCACGGGCGCTTTCATCGACCAGATGGCGACGTTGCTCAAGATGGGGGCCGATGAGATGAACAAGGCGGCCGAACAGGCCACCCGTACATACACCATCGCATCCCGCTGCGGCGTTTTCGCCAAGAGCGACGTGCAGCCCCTCATCAATCAGGGCGCAAAGACCGAGGACATCGCGGCCAGCATCTACAAGGCCGTGGTCAACCAGACCATCGCCGGTCTGGCACAGGGACGCCCCATCCAGGGCAATATCCTCTATCTGGGCGGTCCGCTGACCTTCAGCACCGTGCTGCGCAAGAGCTTCGACGAGGCACTGGGCGTCACCGGCACCTGCCCCGAGAACAGCCTGCTCTACGTTGCGCTGGGCGCTGCCCTCTACGCCGACAAGGAGTTCGTCCTCTCGGACGTGGCCGCTGCGCTGGATGAGTACGCCGCCACGGCGACCTACGCCAGCGAGCCGCCCCTTTTCGCCAACAAGGAAGAGTACGAGGTATTCCATGCCCGCCATATGTCCCACAGTGTGCCGCGGGTGGCGTTCGGTGCCCAGTGCGGCCCGGTGCATATCGGCATCGACTCCGGCTCTACGACTGTCAAGCTGGTGGTCGTGGACGAGCAGAGCCAGATCCTCTATACCAACTATCAGCCGAACCTCGGCAACCCGCTGCCCCTTATCCGGCAGCAGCTGCTGAAGATCTATAAAGAGCACCCCGGCCTCAAGGTGGCCAGTGTGACCACCACCGGCTACGGCGAAGAGCTGGTCAAGAACGCCTTCCGCTGCGACTTCGGCCTCGTGGAGACCGTGGCCCACTTCACGGCAGCAAAATACTTCATGCCGGATGTGGACTTCATCATCGACATCGGCGGCCAGGACATGAAGTGCTTCAAGATCGAAGATGGTGCCATCAGCAACATCTTCCTGAACGAAGCATGTTCCTCCGGCTGCGGCAGCTTTTTGCAGACCTTCGCGCAGGCACTGGGCTACGACGTCAAGGAGTTCGCGGCCCTCGGCCTCTTCGCCGACCGCCCCGTGGATCTGGGCAGCCGCTGCACCGTCTTTATGAACAGCTCGGTCAAGCAGGCCCAGAAGGACGGCGCGTCCATCGAGAATATCTCGGGGGCCTGTCCATCAGCGTCGTCAAGAACGCGCTGTACAAGGTCATCCGTGCGTCCAGCCCCGAAGAGCTGGGCCGGAAGATCGTCGTGCAGGGCGGTACCTTCTACAATGAGGCCGTCCTCCGCGCCTTCGAGAAGGAGATGGGCGTCGAGGTCATCCGCCCCGACATCGCCGGTCTGATGGGCGCTTACGGTGCGGCCCTCTTCGGCCTGCGCCAGTGCCGCAAGAACGGCCAGACCACCTCCGCCATGATGAGCGAGGAAGAGCTGGAGAACTTCGACCAGAAAGTCGTCAGCGTCAAGTGCGGCGGCTGCGGCAACCACTGCCAGCTCACCGTCAACACCTTTGCCGATGGCCGCAAGTTCATTTCCGGCAACCGCTGCGACAAGCCCGTCACCGGCAAGAGCGAGGACAACAGCCTCAACCTTTACGCCTACAAGCAGCAGCTTCTGGCCAGCTATAAGCCCGTGGCCGGTAAGCGCGGCTCCATCGGCATCCCGCTCTGCCTGAATATGTACGAGCTGCTGCCGTTCTGGTACGCCTTCTGGACCAAGCTGGGCTTTGCCGTCCACACCAGCCCGGTGTCCAGCCGCGGTCTCTATCTGGCCGGTCAGGCTACCATCCCCAGCGACACCGCCTGCTTCCCGGCCAAGCTCAGCCACGGCCACATCAAGGCCCTGACCCAGATGCATCTGGACGCCATCTTCTACCCCTGCCTGACCTACAACATCGACGAGGGTCTGGGCGACAACCACTACAACTGCCCCGTCGTGGCCTACTATCCCGAAGTCCTCGCCGGCAACTGCCCCGAGCTGGAAGGCCAGAAGTTCATCTACGACTACGTCGGCATCCACCGTCCGAAGGATTTCGTCCACAAGATGGCGAAGGACGTGCTGCCCAAGTATTTCGGCGGCATCTCCGAGAAGGAAGTGCAGGAGGCTGCTAACGCCGCCTACGCTGAGTATGAAGCCCACATGGCACAGATCCGGGTCAAGGGCAGCGAGATCATAGATGAGGCCCGCCGTCAGGGCAGGCGGATCATCGTGCTGGCCGGACGCCCCTACCATGTGGACCCGGAGATCAACCACGGCATCGACCACCTCATCACCCGCCACGGCGCGGCGGTGGTCACCGAGGACAGCATCTCCAACCGCGTGGAGAAGTTCCCCACCAGCGTGCTGAACCAGTGGACCTACCACAGCCGCCTGTATGCCGCCGCCAAATACTGCACCACCCAGAAGGATATGGACCTGGTGCAGCTGGTGTCCTTCGGCTGCGGCGTGGACGCCATTACCACCGACGAGACCCGCGAGATCCTGCAGGAGGGCGGCAAGCTCTACACCCAGCTGAAAATTGACGAAATCACAAACCTGGGTGCTGTCAATATCCGCCTGCGCAGCCTGTTCGCCGCACTGGATGAGCGAGACGAAGATAAGAAGTAACATAGGAGGAACCTATGGAATACAATTACCCCAAATTCACCCCGGAGATGAAGAAAACTCACACCATCCTCATCCCCAACATGGCCATCACCCAGTTCCGCCTGCTGGAATACGCCCTGCGCTACGACGGCTACAAGTGCGAGATCCTGGGCAACTGCGGCAGCGCTGTGGCGCAGCTGGGCCTGAAATATGTCCACAACGACACCTGCTATCCGGCACTGCTGGTCATCGGCCAGTTCCTCGATGCGCTGAACAGCGGCAAGTACGACCTCGAGCACACGGCCCTGCTCATCACCCAGACGGGCGGCGGCTGCCGTGCCTCCAACTACATCCATCTGCTCCGCAAGGCGCTGGTCAAGGCAGGCTATCCGAACATCCCGGTGGCCAGCCTGAACTTCTCGGGCCTCGAGAAGGACAGCGGCTTCCAGATGACGCTGCCTCTGGCCCGCCGGGCCATCGCCAGCGTGTTCTACGGCGATATGCTCTGCGCCCTGCGCAATCAGGTCGCTCCGTATGAGAACGAAAAAGGCGCTGCCGATAAGATGGTAGACCTCTGGGTCCAGCGTCTGGGCCGTGTGCTGCTGGCGGGCAAGGGCTTCACCTCCCGCGAGATGAAGCACACCTTCCCCCTCATCGCAAGGGACTTCAAGTCTATTCCCGTCACCCGTGTGCCGAAGGTCAAAGTCGGCGTCGTGGGCGAGATCTATGTCAAGTACAGCCCGCTGGGCAACAACGACCTGCAGAAGTTCCTCGAGAGCCAGGACTGCGAGGTCAACTTCCCGGGTCTGATGGGCTTTGTGCAGTACTGCATCTTCAACATGGGCGAGGACCATGTCCTCTACGGCGGCAAGCTGGCCATGAAGATGGGGACCGACCAGCTGCTCAACTGGCTGGACAGCGTGGAGCGCTCCATGCTCAAGGCCGAGGCCGACGCCGGTTTCTACGCCCCCGGCCCCTTCAAGGAGCTGGTGGAAAAGCCCGAGGGCATCATCTCGCTGGGTGCCAAGATGGGCGAGGGCTGGCTGCTGACGGCTGAGATGATCGAGCTGGTACAGGGCGGTTACGGCAACATCGTCTGCGCACAGCCTTTTGGCTGCCTGCCGAACCACATCGTGGGCAAGGGCATGGTAAACAAGATCCGCGCGATGTACCCAGGCGCCAACATCACCCCCATCGACTACGACCCCAGCGCCACCAGGGTCAATCAGGAGAACCGCATCAAACTGATGCTGGCCGTAGCAAAGGAGCGTCTGAACGCTCCTGCCGAGGCGAAGCCCCTGACCGCCGAGGAGATCGCGGGCGGTGCGCCCAGCCTGTCTCACGTCTGAGAAACTACAGAAGAAGCAAAGAAGCCGCACGGTACAGTTTTCGCTGTACTGTGCGGCTTTTCTTATGCGCCGGAGCGCTTATTTCTTGTGATACTTGCGGTCTTCCTGCTCATAGGCGGGCTCGCAGGTGAGGTACATTCCCAGACGCTTGATGGTGTCCGTATCCACGCTGGACAGGATGACCGTGGAGTGCATGTCGCAGCCCTTGAGCTTGGAGAGCTGCTGCAGAGCGACAGCAGCCGTCTCATTCTCGGCGGCAGAGCTGGACAGCGCGATCAGGATCTCATCGGTGTGCAGGCGGGGATTCCGGCTGCCGAGGTAGTTGGTCTTGAGGGTCTGGATGGGCTCGATGGCGCGGGCGGAGACCAAATCGATCTCATGGTCGATGCCGGCCAGCTTCTTGAGGGCATTGAGCAGGGCAGAAGAGGCTGCGCCCAGCAGGGGACCGTTCTTGCCGGTGACGACAGTGCCGTCCGGCAGCTCGATGGCGGCAGCGGGTGCGCCGCCGGTGCGCTCGGACACGGCGTGAGCCTGCTTTTCCACGGCACGGTCGCCGACAGCCAGACCGGCCTGATTCAGCAGCAGCTCCAGCTTGAAGATCTCACTGTCCACATTCTTGCCGGTCTTGTGGTCGCAGAGAGCCTTGAAGTAGCGGCGGATGATCTCGTTGCGGGAGGCCTCGCGGCAGACTTCGTCGTCCACGATGCAGTTGCCGGCCATGTTCACGCCCATGTCCGTGGGGGACTTGTAGGGGCTCTTGCCCGCGATGAGCTCGAACATCGCGTTGACCACCGGGAAGATCTCGATGTCGCGGTTGTAGTTGACGGTGGTGACGCCGTAGGCCTCCAGATGGAAGGGGTCGATCATGTTCACGTCGTTCAGGTCGGCGGTAGCGGCCTCGTAGGCGAGGTTGACCGGGTGCTTGAGGGGCAGGTTCCAGATGGGGAAGGTCTCAAACTTGGCATAACCGGCCTTGACGCCCCGCTTGTGCTCGTGGTAGAGCTGGGACAGGCAGGTGGCCATCTTGCCGCTGCCGGGGCCGGGGGCCGTGATGACGACGAGGGGACGCTGGGTCTCGATGTAGTCGTTCTTGCCGTAGCCCTCGTCGCTGACGATGCGGGCCACGTCGTTGGGGTAGCCGGGGATCTTATAGTGGCGGAAGGTGCGCACGCCCACACTGTTCAGCTTGTGCTCAAAGGCTTCGACCTCGGGGGCAGCGGTGTACATGGTCACGCAGACGCTGCCCACGAACAGGCCCATGCCCTGGAAGGCGTCGATGAGGCGGAGAACGTCGAGGTCGTAGGTGATGCCGTAGTCGCCGCGCACCTTGCTGCTGATGATGTCCTGCGCGCTGATGACGATGACGATCTCGGCCTGCTCCTTGAGCTGCAGCAGCATCTGCAGCTTGGAGTCCGGCTCAAAGCCCGGCAGCACGCGGGAGGCGTGGTAGTCGTCGAACAGCTTGCCGCCAAACTCGAGGTAGAGCTTGTTGTCGAACTGTGCGATGCGCTCCCGGATGTGCTGGGACTGCATCTGAAGATATTTCGCGTTGTCAAAGCCTTTTTTCATGGAATGCTCCTCTTCCTGATTCTACAACTTCATCTCCGGCACGTCGGTGGTGCGGCGGGCCGAAGTATCACACAAACACCTTATAGTATAGCATACGACGGGCCTCGGCGCAATTATTTTTTAAGGGCTTCCTCGTGCTCCAGATGCTCAAATTCTTCCAGCTCCTCAATGTCCTCTTTCAGGAACATCAGGCAGAAGCTGATGAAGAGCAGCAGGCAGGAAAGCCAGATGGCCCGGCTGCCCATGGGGGCCAGTGCAAGGCTGCCAAGGCCGGCACCCAGCGCGAACAGGAAGATGATGGCAAAGTAGTGCATCGCCTTGCCGAAGGCTTTAGTGCTGCCGCCCACCAGCCATGCGCAGAGGGAATCCATGCCGCTGCGCAGATTGCCGATGCACATGGTGCTGGCGAAGGCATAGCCGTTCACCTTGCGGAAGGATTGTACCTGCATGGCGCAGGAGAAGGAGACGAGGGAGTTGGCCAGCAGATTCAGCTCCTGCGGCAAAAAGCCCACGACGAAGAGCAGCAGGATCTCGAACAGCACCACCAGCTGACGCCAGTGGAGCCACTGCATCCGCTTGAGCTTGAGGCGGATGAACTCGGCCACAAAAATGCCCAGCGCAAAGGCGCAAAGGGGCATCAGGTAGCGCAGTGCCTCGCCCCACTCGCCTGCAAACAGCTTGACGGCCATCAGCACGATGTTGCCGGTCTGGGCGTTGGCGAAGACCTTGCCGCGGTATAAATAGGTATAAACATCCTGTAAGCCGCCCGAGACGGAGAGAAACAGAGCGGTGACAAAAGCTTCGGACATCTGTCCGTGAGGTTTGAGAGATGGCATAAAAGCTCCTCCTTCTATCCAGAAAATAATTCCATGCCATACTATAACGCAAAACCGGCGTTTTGTCAAAAACTGCGCCATATTTTTTATAGATAATGACGATTCCGGGCGGGTATCGCAGGATGCGCTTTGTTTTGCAATGCGGCGCATACTGTGGTAGAATACATAAAACAGCTTTTTTCAGGAGAAGGAGGGGCTTTCTGTATGCCCAATATCATCGAGATCACGGATTTCCACGCGCCGGAGCTGGACCCTTATGCCCGGCTGACCCAGAACCAGCTGCGCAATCGCCTCGAGCCGGAGAAAGGCATCTTCATCGCCGAGAGCCCCAAGGTCATCGACCGGGCGCTGGACGCAGGCTACAAGCCCGTGTCCCTGCTGATGGAGCGCAAGCAGATCACCGGCCCGGCAGCGGGCATCCTGAGCCGCTGCGGCGACGCGCCGGTGTACACGGCAGATCGGGAGCTGCTGGCAGAGCTCACCGGCTTTGAGCTGACCCGGGGCGTCCTCTGCGCCTTCCGCCGCCCGGCACCCCGCCCGGTGGAAGAACTCTGTAAAAACGCCCGCCGGGTGGCCGTGCTGGAGGGCATCGTGGACTCCACCAATGTGGGGGCCATCTTCCGCTCGGCGGCGGCACTGAACATGGACGCTGTCCTCATCAACCCTTCCTGCTGCGACCCCTCTGCCGCCGCGCCGTCCGCGTCAGCATGGGTACGGTGTTCCAGGTGCCTTGGGGGCAGCTGGGCGAAACTCCGGCAGACTGGCCGGAGAAGGGGATGGACATCCTCCACTCCCTCGGCTTCAAGACCGCCGCGATGGCCCTCAGCGACCGCTCGGTGAGCATCGACGACGAGCAGCTTGCAAAAGAGCCGAAGCTTGCCATCGTGCTTGGCACCGAGGGCGACGGCCTCGCCGTCGGCACCATCGCTTCCTGCGACTACACGGTCAAGATCCCCATGTCCCACGGCGTGGATTCGCTGAATGTCGCTGCCGCCAGCGCCGTAGCCTTCTGGCAGCTGGGCCGACAGTAAAAACAAAACAGCAAGACCGGGCCGCTGCACAGCTTTTTGGGCAGCCCCCCCGGCCTCTTCGGGCTGTCCCGCGA
>ERZ860023.1218-NODE-1218-length-10847-cov-2.941345_pt1 | contig 10847 bp, 14 predicted proteins | sample MGYA00509983_ERZ860023 | MGnify/ENA primary metagenome ERZ860023 (study PRJEB30046, sample SAMN00715180) | human gut metagenome | study: EMG produced TPA metagenomics assembly of the A metagenome-wide association study of gut microbiota in type 2...
TTTTCTTTTCCGTACTTTTCGCCGTACTTTCAGACGTGGTTTTTACCGTTGTTTTTGCTGATGTTTTGGATGTTGTTTTTACGGAAGTTGTCGTCTTAACTGACAAAGCCGTTGATACGGGCGTAGTCGTTACCGTTGAGGCAGCCGAAGCCGATTCGGTTTTTCCCGCCCGAAGCTCAGCTCCGTCCGTTTCTGTTTTTCCGCAGCCTGACAGCGCAAGTCCGCATATTATCAATACCGCCAATGTCCTTTTCATAATTGTCACACCCCGTGTATATATTTCGCCTCCGCTGTTAATTCCAGCATACCACACTGCCGCGCGGATATCTACCGTTTACGGAAAAATTCTACCTGTCAGACAAACCGAGCAAGGGTTTTTACAGCATAACCAATAAAAGCTTACGTTTAAAAAATACCATAATTATTGGTATTTGTCAACATCTTTACATAATGATCGTCAAGCCGTCCTCCTGCAGGGAAGGCGATTCCTCCGGCTCTAATACGGGCTGTGCCAGAGCCGCAAGGTATTTGACGATCTGGGGGGAGGTCAAAGATCGGCTGTCCCAGCCGTCGTTTGTAAGCTCGTTGCCTGAAATATACAGCGTACCGTGAACAAGTACTCCGCCTATGACTCTGTTGGGTTCATAATCATAGAGCAGAAATTCTTCGTTGCACCATGCGACCGCGTCGTTGTCAGGCTCGAAATATATCGGTTCAATACGCCCTCCCACCACTGACTGCATTGCCTGAAGCTCGCGTCTGATCTCAGCGACATAGGGCGCTTTTACAGCCTCCGCGACGACTATTCTCATCATATCCAGATGATCTGTCCGTAATATATCAAAATCTATCGGTCTGAAGCCCACGCTGTCGCAGAAGTAAAAGCCCTTGTCCTTTCCGCCGCAGACCTCTATCACATTACTTACCGACATTGCTTCTCCGCAGTAGCCGGGAGGCAATTTATCCGAATTGAAAAGCGCAAAGACTTCTTCAAGATTTCCGCAGTTTACGGTACCGCCGTAAACCTGACGGTAGTTTTCAGCCTTTACACCTCCGTGCGATTGTGTGTAATCGTAGTCCATAAACGCAAGCTTGTTTTCGTCCTTTTCATGGTCTATCTGAAATATCCTTATCTTCATCTGCGGAGCCTCCATATACTCGAGCCGTTTCACCGCCCACTTCGGAAGCTGCTCTCTGTCCGCGATACCTATGAATTCCCCGCGGCGCAAAGAAGCTCTGTCCCCGTCGATGAGATAGTTACCGAACACCAGTCCGCCGGGTTTTTCCGGATCGCATCCGCAGCCGTCAGCGGCGTAGAAATACTGGTATTCCGGCTTTCTGTATTCCTCTGTCAGAAGCTCCGGCTTTATTATCATCAGCTTATTCGTATAGTCCTGCGGTTCATCTGAATGAACGCATTGCTTGCTGCCGAGAAGCCCTAACCGGGCATATTTTTCACGGACCTGCTCGGTAAAGCCGTTAAGCACGGCAGGGTGACAGTCGGAGCAGTATTCTATCGTTCTTTTTGAGATATATGGCTTGGAATCACAGACTTCGCCCACACCTTATTATCCTCCGAGAACCTGCCGTCGTTAGCGTTGTTTCTGATACTTGCCGCGAGGACCCACATGGCGCGGTCGTATCCGAATCTTGCAATTACGCTCTCCGCTCCCGAATCGCTTAAGCTGTATCCGTCGAAGCTTTCGGAAGCCGCTTTGTCAATCTCCTTGCAGCAGCGTATATTTTCTATACGGCTTTCACGCCATAGTTCGGTTTCCTCGCATATTTTTGCCTCTTCATAGGATTTTCTGTACAGAAATCTCATAATTTATTCGTCCTTTCTTTAAAACAGATTGTCTGAGCCTAAGTCCTCCGCACATATACCGCGGATGGGACAGCCGGCGCAGTCGTCGTATTCATCGTAGACCGCCTGCTTTTCCGCCTCCGTAAGCTCTTTGTGAAGCAGGGTGAAAACGACTCCGTCCTCGTTCTTTTCAAGCTCCGCCGTCACGGGAAACCCATTCTCATCATAGAGACCGTCAAATCTTGATATTCCGTTTTCAGTCATCGCCTGCGTCATTAATATTTTTCTCATTTAAAATACCTCCCGTATTTTCGTCAAACATTGAAAGCTGAAGCGCGTTTCTTTCCGTTTGCCTGTAGTTTGAGATAAACAGCTCGCTGTACATACAGCCGCCTTCGTACCTTTGAGCAAGATTGTTAAGCCTTGATATTTCCTCAATATATATGCCCGGTCCGTCCCACAGCTTCCTGATTTCAGGGCAGTCGTTATACGATACCAAAAACTTTCCCTTGATTTTCAGAAGCGTATCTTTGAGCCTGATATGATCCTCCTTTTTAAAGCCGACGTCCTTGTAGTAGTTCTCCGTGGAAAAGTACGGGGGATCGCAGTAAAAAAAGCTGACGGAGCGGTCGTAATGCCTTATCAGCCCTTCAAAATCCTTATTCTCGATCACAACCTTCTGCAATCTTCTCGCCGCCATATCTATCTGCGGAAAATCCGCCCACATGGAATGCGGCTGACTGCCGAAGCTGTCAAGACCGCTTGCATAGCTGTACCGTATCAGCTGATAGAACTTAGCCGCCCTGTCAACGTCACGGAATCTGCCGAACAGTCCTTTCTTATGAAGAGCCGAGATCCAATTAAAGTCCTCGCGGGAATTAAAGACGTATCTGAGCTTGTATTTAAGCTTATTCGGTTTATCCCTGACGCAGCGGTACAGATTTGCAAGGTTTGAGTTATAGTCGTTCCAGACCTCGAAATCCATGCCCGGCGGTTTATGAAACAGTACCCAGCCTGCCCCTCCGAAAACCTCGATATATTTCTCATAGTAAAGCGGAAACCTTGAGAGAATCTCGTCCCTCAGCGCTTTTTTTCCGCCTACCCACGACATGAAACTGTCCATTTTACTCCTATCCGCCGTTAAAGCCAATGACAGAAGTTAAGCCGTTTTGCCGATTACAGAATCTTTTCTGTCATTGGCAAAACGACTTGTCCTCGCGCGGACGGCGCAATTTGCGCTATAGCTTTATTATCGCATACTTTTCAATCCGCGCCTTTTATTTTGATTTAAAAATCAAATGTCATTTTTCAGGTTATTTAATTCTTTGTTAAGTCTTTCGATTTCTCTGTCGGCGTTTTTTGCCGATACCAGAAGGCATCCGACAGTAAGTCCCGCTGTTCCTCCTATCGCCAGACCTATGAATAAATTCAGCATTATTTCATCTCCATTCCAAGCTCTTGAGTTTGTTCGATAAAATCGGCGAACGTAACGATTTCGCCCATAAAGTTCGGCTCCGTATCCTCGGTCAGAGGCATGAATCCCTTTTCTCCCAGATCAAGCGGCTCTTTGGTTACAACCGAACCGCCGCGATTTACCGCGACCCTTTTTTCAATGGAACAGAAACGCTCTCCATCGTCTGACTGCCTTAAATCGTAGCAATACGTTCCTTTGGGAATATCCGCGTCTGTTATTCTGTCGTTGGTAAACAGCGCGGTCTGCCCGAATAGTTCTATAAGCTCGAATTCGTCCTGACTGAAATCAATATACCCTGTTCCGGCTGCGTTTAGGATAAGTCCGTAATCCTCAAGATCGACATCCATAACTTCTGCGGCAAATTCAAGTCGTTCCTTTTCGCTTTCGGGAAAATAATCTCTTATTCGCTCACCGTCATAATACTGATACCTTCCGCAGTTCATGCCGATATCCTCATCCGCCCACTCATGGTTGATTTTAATTTCGGGAAACATTTCCGCCAGCCTTTGTATGACAGGATGCGGCGCTGACCACGCCGTAAGAAATATTATCTCATTATCAGCTCTTTGCCGGGCATTATTATCAAACCCGTAAGCATTCCATTTTGTTCCCCAGTTGGCTATACACCAGTCGTACCAGTTGTTTTTGCCGTAGAGCTTAAATTCCTCCCGACTGAGACCACCCCGATAAATATTTTCAGGGATAGGAATGATCTTTTCAAAATCGATCGTTCCTATCCCTGATTCATTTTTGACTGCGTACATAACACGTTTTACCGTATCGGGATCGCCTGTAATCTTTATTCGGTTTGTTACATGATTTGGCATTTTACTCTCCTTTCTGAGCCTCCGCTTTCAGCGTCAGCCCATCTCCATATCAAGATTTTCTTCTTCATTGACAGACGTGATCTCCACATATTCTCCGATAATACACAGCGCCTTGTCATAGCTGCTGCAAGAGGTGATACGGCTGCACATTTCCTTTGCCTCATCTGCCATTCCGTTTCTTGTCAAGGTACGTGAAGCTATTCCCATAAGGTTAAATATGTTTCCGTTCTGACCTATGAGGGGACATTCAGGCTTTTTCTGTTTTTGTTCTATATCATGAGCAAAACCGCCAAGTTTGTTAGGAACATAATCGGAAAGCCATGTGCCGCCGAACTGCTCGTGAGTCTGCAATCTCCACATTGCAAGCCTGCCGACATTAAGCTGAACGTCGTCAAACGGAAACAGCAGACAGGTAAGATTTCCGTTATTAAAGCTATATACCTTTTCAAATCGACTTTCATTTTGCAATATTCCGCTTTCCGTTAACATATCGTTTATGCCGTCGACCCATTCTTTCAGGTCGCCGCCGCAGCCCTGCAGAACAAGCCCCTCGCTGCCGTTCATTTTTCTCAGATCATGCAAAGATACGCTCTTGATTTCCATTAATGCAAAAACTCCTTCCCATAATATTTTTTCAGCAGACCTATGACAAACAACTGACCCTTGCCTGTGACGTAGGTCTGACGATAGGTTTTTGTCATTGCGGAGGTTTTAAAAACCGACTCCTTCACTTTAAAGTATCCTCTGTCTATATATTTCTGATAGGGGAGATTGTCGGTCATAAGGATACCCATTCCTCTGAGAACGGCGTACAGCCTGTTTCTGCCAATAGAAATTCTTTCGGCTCTCGCAAGCTTTGCCATTTCGTTCATATCGATGAGATTATCGGTATTTGAAACCTGATTTGCAAACTCCACCAGCGGTTCGTCATGCCGGATACGCTCGTTAAGCTGATTTATCGCTATCATCTGTAAGCGGAAAAGATTCCGATACGGCTCATCGAGGAACGGGAGGTAGTTTTCTATGAACATTTCTTCGTTGCCGACGTAGCCGCCGGTTCTCCTCAAAGTTGGTAAAATCGTGGCTGTGACCCAACGCTTAAACTCCTTTGCTCTCGGAAGCTTGCTGGAAAGTATCAGACTGTAAAGTCCGCTTTCGTTGATAATTGTCATTTTTCTGTTTTGCCTGCCGTCGTGAATTGCGACGTCAGCTTTATCTTCAGTATCAGTGTGTTTTGCAAGCGCATCTCTCGTATTTGTATAGCCAAGAATTTCAGCAACATCTTTTCCCACAAACCAAGGCTCACCGTCCTTAATAACCGTTCTCACTTTGCCGAATTCTTCGTTTTCAAAAATCCTGATCATATTTTCCATTTGCGTTTTCCTCCTCGTCAAATTCCAGTAAATTTCTCGCGATAGCTTCAACCACATTTACCGTAATTGAATTTCCCGCCTGCTTGTAGAGCTGCGCGTCGGACATTCCCGCGGCTGCGACTTTTTCAAACTGAGCCTTTTCATAACCCTGCAGACGCCAACACTCCACAGGCATAAGCCTGCGAATCCGACCTTTGTGTACTATTCCGTGACGGTCTGTCACCGTAAGCGTAAACATCGGTTCGTTAGGTTCTTTTATCCGTCTGCCGTTCTGACGAGTGTTTTCCTTAAAAGGATTGAGTATCGCTCTTGGTCCGTCATCGACCAGAACTCCCGATCTTTCCCCCTTATGAGCTCCGTTTGTTACTCCCAAATCCATTCTTGTATGCAGACATCTTGCATTCTCTGTAATCTGAGGATTCTCATTCAAATCGCAGAAAACAGCGGAATGCTCTCCCTTATGGTGAGATACTCCGCTGTTCTGCCTTGCGGTTATACATCTCGCAGTATCTGTCATTTGAGGATCGGGATTCATGTCGATAAAATACAGCCCTGTCTTACCGCCTATGCCGCCCGAACCGCTGCACTGGGTCACTGCTGTGCCGTTTGTTAAATACACTCTTGATCCCTGACTGCCGCCTATCAGCTGCTCAGGTTTTCCTTTTTCGCAATTTTCCTCATCATTTCCTCCGAAAGCCAATACTTTGGCGGGACATCTGTTTCCAAGATATCCGACAAGGAACAGCCTTCTTCTTGACTGCGGTATCCCGAATCCGGCAGAGTTAAGCACTCGCCAGCACATACTATACCCCAGTTCAGAAATCTTTTCAAGGATGATTCTGAAACATTCCCCCTGCGATATACCAAGCAGATTGGGTACGTTTTCAGCGATAAAGTAACGGGGGCGCTTGGCTTCAAGGATTTGGATATAGTTAAAAAAGAGGTTTCCTCTGTCATCCTCAAAAGCTTTTCTGCGCCCCGCGACGCTGAAGGACTGGCAGCACGGTCCGCCGACGAGCAGATCAAAATCCGGCATACCTCCGTAATCGATTTTTGTGATGTCCTCATAAAAAATTTCCCCCCTTGTGTCATACAGCGTTCTGTAGGCTTTCCGCGCAAACCGATCGATTTCGCACCATCCGACGCACTCAAACCCGTCTGTCTTTTCAAATGCCGAGCGGAAAGCTCCGATTCCCGCAAACGCTTCGAAATATTTTATCATTTATCACCAATCCCTTCTTGTTTGTGTAATAAAAAACGGCTAAGTCTTTTTCAAAACTTAACCGTTACATTGACATATCCATTTCGGCTTCCTCGGACAGACTCTCCGTTTCCTCCTGCTGAATTTTATGAAAACAGTCCTCGCCGGGTATCAGCGAAAGGGAACGTCCGTTATCCCATTTCATTAGAATATTACCCGCGTCATCCACTGCTTTTACCGTTCCCACAGCGCCTGACGGGATCGGGTGCGGATCGTTTTCCATGCTGTCAAGGCAGATTCTTGTGCCTTCAGGGTATCTCTGTCTGAGTATTTCAACCTTATTCTGATCATATATCATCATATTTCCTCCGTATAGTTTTTTTAAATAGTATATTAGTCCATTGGTATCACGACCCTTCAATATTCCTGTAATATTCCTTCATACCGCATTCAATACAGTCCTTTGCAAACTGCTCCGCCTCCCGCATACTGTTTTCAAGCAGCTCATAATTCACAGCCGCAGAAAATTCGTCCAGCTTTTCTTTTTCCGATCCGTCTGTGAAAACCTCGATCCTGAACCCTTCGCACAGAATATCCGTACCGTTTTCAGCTTCTCTTATCAGGCTTTGGCCGGGAGTTATTTTTACATAATAGCCCTTATACTGCATATTCAGCCGCCTCCTATAGTCATCTGAAAGTCGTCGTTCAAATTCTCGTCAATTTCATGCTGAATCGAGTTTTCCAGAGCGGTCTGCAAACAGCTTTCGTCAAGACCGTATTCTCTGTAGCCCTGCAGGATAATATCGTAATACTGCCGGGCAGGAGGAGATATCTCTCCGCTATTCATAAGATACGCCATGCCCTCGTATTTTTTGCCGCCAAGCTCAAACGTCATTTTTTCCTGTCTGTACTGCCGGGGATAGCCTTCGTATCGGTTCAGAGCGGTAATATCGCTTTCTTCAAGCTCCCAGATCACAACGGGAACGCTCGCGCCCTTTTTCGGCACGATAGTGGCGTAGCTTCTGAATTCCAATTCATGATCCTTGATCACTGACGTGCCTACGGCTTTGGAATTGGGACATCTATACGCCATCTGTTCAGAATTGATATTTGAGCCGTAGGCTATATACAATTGTTTTTGTTCCATAAGAGCTCCTTTCTACATTGCAATTTCAAATTCCTCGCCTTCGCTTTCCGACTGTTCCGGTTCTTCATCACAGCTCTGCTCATTTTCAGCGCTACGCTTCTGACGAAGCCTTTCCCTTGCGGCTATACCGTCCTCCGGATGCCTCCACGCTATATCTCCGGCAAGGCGCTTTAACAGGTGAGCGCGGCAGTTTTTGAATTCGTCCCCTATGAGTCCGAGATTCAGAAGCCACACCCGAAAGCTGTAACGCATATTGTCGCTGCCGCTTACTTTAGGGGAGCAGAACTTTCTTGTAACCGCCGCGTTGCTTATTGCCAGAGCCAGGACTATCTGGCTTCTGATCTCTCCGGCATGAAGGCTTGCGTTGCAGCATCTGATCTCATAATGACCGTGCTGAAAGTAGCTATGAAGATTCAGCGCCCGATACCTTGTTTCTGAGTAATAGGTATGCTCCTCCGACATATTTCCGTTATACCACAGCATTTTTATTTCCTCGATCGTATCCGGCTTTCGTTTATTTAGTTTTTCCACAAAACTTCTGTCGATTTTCTTGCAGTACCACTCGCGGGTTGACGAGACCTGCAATGCTTCCCACAGGTAATCCTCCTTGCTTGAGAATATATTTACAAGATTTCTAAGCTGCCGGGGCGTGTAATCGTCCGCTGAGATATGGATATGCGTTCCGCATTTATACGCGGATCCGGTAATTCCTCCGGCACGCCGCAGGGCTCTGATCACCTCCTGCAGCAGAGGTATATCATCATACTCCAGCACAGGAGAATTAAGCTCCACGCTGTAGGCTCTGGAAGCCGCCTCGTCGTTTCGGTTTTTGCAGATAATACTGGAATCCGATACGAACGACCAGCTTCTGCCCTTGCTGTCGCTTACGGAATATTTATCGTAATACCCTCCGTTATGGGATACCTGTCCGCCGAGCGTCTTTGCCGCCGCTTTTGCTGCCTGACATCTGGTCAGTCCCGTCATTTCTATTTCGATTCCGAAATTCCGTCTTTTGATACCGTCAAAGTTTCCTGACAAATTTTCACCTCCCTTATCCGCAAAAAGACCGCTTTCCCTTTACATTTTAAGATTCATTTCTGGTTCTTCATTCCGGCTGATTTCCATTTCCTCCTCCGTCTGCAGCGGCTTAGCTTCTACCTCTATTTCCGATTGAAAAGGAATATCAAGTTCATTGATCTGTACAGAACGGATATCTTCACGCTGTTCAAGCATTTCACCAACCGCCTGAATGAAAGCAGTTTTGATCTCGTCCATAGTTTCTTCGTTGAGAACATCCTCAAAATAAACGCGCTTATCTCCGCAATGTGCTTTCACGGCTATACCTTTTGTGATCTCCTTAAGCCTTTCGTGTATTCTCTTTTCAGCTTCGGTCAGCTCGTTGTTTTCGATCAATGCTCTTGCATTGGGAATGAACTGCGACTTTCGGGCGTATTTTGCGCCCTCGGAATCGACAAGTATTCCGTCGCCGCTTTTGTTGTCAACAAAAAGCAGACAGTGTGCAACATTTTCGCTGTCTATGCACATCTGTTTATGATACCGGGCAATGTAACGGTTATCGTCAAGGGTGAAGTTTTTCAGCTTTGAAAATTCATCGCCGCAAAGAGTTATGACCTTTTCCACACTTACCTCATAGGTATCGTAACTATCTCTCTTATGATTGAGCGTACTGTTAAAACTTAACTTTTTCATTTTATCCCTCCGTAATATTTATTTGCGGTTTCTATATGCCTTTTGCTGTCGCCTCCTTCAGGGCGTAAAAAAGACCGCTTTGTTTAACATCACTTTAATTCGTGATATTAGACAAAACGGTCCTTGAAATTTTGTATACTATTTTTTATATTTACAAAGGCAATTAGGACAATCCTATGACAGAAAGAGAGATTTTTACTTGTTGGGAATACCCAACCCCACACCAAACAGGAATTTATTATTTTTTTGAAATCAATTTTCTTATTAATCGATTCAAATAAAAAAAGCCGAAACTTAGTCCTATAATCAATGCATATAAGCCAAAAATTATACCTATCGGAATTAAGACATTATCCCACACCAAAATCAGGCTTGCAGGAAACGGACATTGACCTGAACTCTGCCAAACACATAGAGCGAACAGTATATAAAATATCGGGAAAGTAATGCAGGTTATAACGCTCAATATCTTTTTATTTTCCGAACAATCACAAAACACAAAAAAGTATATTAAAATGAGTATCGGGTTTACTATATGTATAAAGACAAAAGCTTCGTCAACATTTAACTGCATAATTATCGTTGCTATAAGTATAAGCGACAAAACGACCGCAGTGTTCAGATAAAATATCGCATTGAGTCTTTTTTTCGTTACAAACTCGTATATAAATGCAAATAAATAGAACGTTCCGCCGAGCAATCCCGATATGCAACACCATTCGGCTAAATGGATATATTCTTTCATAGGGAAAGCGATGGAATACCCCCAAACCGTAGTGGCAATATAAAGCAACCCTAATGCAAGATTACAAAAGCAAACAGCTTTATTCTTCATATATTTTCCTCGCTTAAATTATCTATTCAACAAATTAAAATTTGTCGCTTTGTATGTTTATATCATAGCAACTATACATAGATTTTTCAATTACTTTCCTCATTTATACGAAGTAACAGAGCCCCTCGTCAACAGTCGAGATGAACGGGCTTGGCTCTCCATTGACAAGTGCGCCTACCCCTTCTTATGCGGTAGCTAAGAGAGCGAAAGCAACGAGTACTTTCGCTCTCACATAGTATAGTTTTCTTTTATATCTGCTCGTGTCGTTTTGTACCATCATAGGAAATCAGGACACCATTTGGGCACCAATGTATCAAAAATTATTACTATTTTTAGTGTCTTCATCTGCTAAAAAGTCAGTATTTACAAGACTTTTTACAATTTAGAACTGTTCGATAGCACAAACTTAAATATTATTTTTTATATTTACAAAGAGCATATCTGAGATTATTTTTCTCAAATATGCCTCAATCTAT
>ERZ860023.1220-NODE-1220-length-10832-cov-1.721165_pt1 | contig 10832 bp, 9 predicted proteins | sample MGYA00509983_ERZ860023 | MGnify/ENA primary metagenome ERZ860023 (study PRJEB30046, sample SAMN00715180) | human gut metagenome | study: EMG produced TPA metagenomics assembly of the A metagenome-wide association study of gut microbiota in type 2...
CGGTGGCGGCGGTTCATCCCGCAGCTGGTAAAAGCAATATAAAACCAAATCAACTGCATCACTTTTCGGTGGTGCAGTTTTTTTCTAACTTTACAGTTAGCCGACAATACAGCCACATGCTAAAACTCCTGCCAAGGCACAATGCCCGGGCAGGAGTTCATATCATTTTATATTATTAAACGAAATTCGGCAGTTATACCATGCCTCTGATTTTCATTGCTTCTTCCAGGCTGCCCAAAGCAACAATGTAAGCAGCAACACGCAGCGTTACATTATACTGCTTAGCTTTTTCATAAACCGCCTTAAAGGCCTTGCGCATCAATGCATTCTGCTTTTCAATAACCTCTTCCTCCGGCCAGAAGTAACGGTACAAATTCTGTACCCATTCAAAATAGCTTACGGTTACACCGCCGCCATTGGCCAGAATATCAGGAATAACCATCACGCCCTTAGCTTCCAGAATATCGTCAGCCTCCGGCGTAGTCGGTCCGTTTGCACCCTCGCAGATAATGCTTGCCTGTACAGCCGCCGCATTCTCCATAGTCAGCTGCAGTTCAATAGCGCAGGGTGCCAACACGGTAACATCCATTGCCAGCAGCTCGGCATTGCTAATTGCTTTACTTCCCGGATAGCCTATTACGCTGCCGGTTTTCTTGACATATGCATCTACATCATAGCAATCAAAACCATCTTCTTTGAAGATAGCACCATAAACATCACTCAAGGCAATAACCTTAACGCCTGCATCACAGAACAGCTTGGCAGTCCAGCTGCCTACATTGCCGAAGCCCTGCACAGCAGCGGTTGCCTCATGCGGCTGAATTCCTTTCAGCTTCAGTGCTTCCAGTGCTGCAACAACAACGCCGCGTCCGGTAGCAGCAGTACGTCCCAAGGAGCCGCCTACGCTGATTGCCTTGCCTGTAATAAAGCCAGGCTCATATTGACCGTTCAGCTTGCTGTATTCATCCATCATCCATCCCATAATCTGAGCATTAGTATTCATATCAGGTGCCGGGATATCACGTTTTTCACCGATAATCGGTGCAATTTTATCTATATAACCGCGTGTCAGACGCTCAAGCTCAGCTTTTGAAAGCTTTGCCGGATCTACGATAATACCGCCCTTGCCGCCACCATAGGGCAAACCGGCTACGGCACATTTACAGGTCATCCAAAAGGCAAGCGTCTTTACCTCATCCATGCTTACATTCTGATGATAGCGTACACCGCCTTTTGCGGGGCCAAGGATTGTGCTGTGCTGGCTGCGATAGCCGGTAAATACTTTTGTAGTACCGTCATCCATTTTTACAGGAATAGAAACTTCCAAAGTACGTTCTGGAACCGCAATAATAGCTGCTGCGCCTGCATCAAGCTCCATTGTCTCAATCGCTTTATTCAGTGGAATTTGGGCCATTTCAAAAATATTCATAATCAAGCCTCCTTGCTTTCCAAAAGGATATAACCCCATATCCGTACTTTTATTATAACGTGTACATTATTCAGTGTCTACAGAATTTTTTGTAACTTTTCTTATATTCAAGAGCTTTTTTACTTACAAAACCATTTTGTTTACAGTAAAAACGCCAGCGAAGCCGCCGGCGTTTTACTTTAGTCTATTATAGGGAACTCGTCATATACTCTGCCAAAATCAATTCCACCAATAATTTTATTCTTGTACTGCTCGCGAATAGCCCGCTCGCCCTCCTCCATATGCTTGGAGGTTATGCCATAGCGACGCGACAGCCACACCTCTACAAAGGCCGAAAGATTATCGCAGCCTTTGAGCACGCTGCCGTCAATTGCATGGAAGCCCGGCTTGTTGTACTTGCTGCTAATCTCTTCAATACTCGTATGTACTACCTTGCCGTCAATTCTGACACGATTGGAAAATTCATCCTGCGTATAATACAGAATATCCTCATGCCAGGTATAAGGCAAGAGCGGCAGGATCTTTTCAGCTACCATGCGCTCTTCCATACGCTTAATCAGCTCATCAAGGCCCGGTACACTGCGTTTGACCGGTGAAATAATATCGCGTGTAAGCACCTCCGGCAAATCGTGGAAAAGGCCGCAGAGGAAATCGCCCACGATACGCTCATCACAGGCTCCCAGCTTAACTGCGCAAAAATACCCCATAATCGCTACCAACAGTACATGCCCCATAACAGAGGTTTCAGGAACACGCGGCGACTGCGCCCAACGCTTTTGGAAGCGAAGTTGGCCGACAAGATCGATAAACTTGCTGCTCTTACCCTTCAGCGCCAGCTTCTTTACTGCCGCCAAGTCGTAATGATCCTCCAGCTCGTTTTCTATAACAGCCTTGGTATCCTCACTGCCGTAAATCCCCTCATTAAAGTGATATATCAGCTCAAATTCCCATTTTGTTGCCAGATAATGTGCAGCGCGTAAAATCTTTTTTTCCATAGCGCAGTATTGCGGGTCCTCAAAATAGAGCTGCATTTTTTCCATAAAATCTTCCTGAATATCAGGAATCCGCCGCCGCAGCTCCTGATAAACCCAGGCATTAAGCTCCTTGCCATAAACACGCATCATTTCATGGAAAATCTGCGGCTTGATATCAGTCAGCACATTACGCTGCAAAAACTCAAAAATGCCGCCCTCAATCAGCAGACGCCAGTTGAGCTGCGCACCATGGTCATCCTCCTCATGGCGGGCCAGCACATACATAATCATCATCTTATGAGCCTGCTTATCAAGCTCTGTAAAGCCGCTGGGGCGGATATGCTCATTCCAGCGCTGGATATGCGCTGCATCATATAAAAATTCAATAAAGCTTTTGGTCAGCATTGCTTCATCTCCCTCATAAACACGTCTACTCTTATTTAACAGCAAAAGCAGGCTTTTGGCAAGAACGCCGATAACTTTATTTTGTACCTGCATATATTAAAAGGCAGCCTCCGCCTGTGCGAAAGCTGCCCGTTAATTAACTTATGCCTTTTTATCCAGCATCTGCTCCAGTGTATGCCAGCCAAGCACGGCGCATTTAACGCGCGCCGGCATGTGGGATACATCCTGCAGCACACCTGCTTCCTCCAGCTCGTCAATTTCTTCCTCACTGGCGGTCCCTTTAATCATGCGCAGGAAAATATCAGCAAGGCGCAAAGCCTCTTCTTCACTCTTGCCGATAACAAGATCCAGCATCATGTCAGCACTGGCCTGGCTGATTGCACAGCCGCTGCCCTGAAAGGCACCGTCAACAACCACGCCGTCGGCAAGCTTCAGCTTCATGGTGATATCATCACCGCAGCTGGGGTTGTAGCCGCGCATCTCTACGTCTGCGTCAGGCAAATCATGCTTATGACCGGGATGCATATTGTGGTCGATTAAAATTTCATTATAAAAGGCTCTATTATCTGCCATAGCCCATTCTCTCCCTTATTGTAGATAAGCTGTTGATGAAGCGCTCTACATCTGCTGCCGAATTGTAGAAGGCCAGACTTGCACGAGCAGTTGCACTGTGCAAAGGTGGTCCAGCAGCGGTTGAGCGCAATGATTGCCAGCACGTACATTTACGCCGTCAGCATCAAGGATTGCAGCAATATCATGCGGATGCACGCCTTCTACCGTAAAGGTAAGAATACCCTTGTGCTCCTCTGCACTCTTGCCGCCGATAATATGCACACCGGGAATCTTCTGCATAGCATCAAAAGCTAATTTCGTCAGCGCAGCTTCGCGCGCTTCGATTACCTCAAAGCCGATGCTGTTGATATATTCGATAGCAGCATGCAGTCCGGCAGCACCGGCAGCATTTACCGTACCTGCTTCAAACTTATGCGGCAGCGGTGCATATTCCTGGCCGTCACGGCTTACAAAGCTAATCATCTCGCCACCGCTCAGGAACGGCGGCATAGCCTCCAGCAGCTCCTTCTTGCCGTACAGCACGCCTATGCCCATAGGTCCGAGCATCTTGTGACCGCTGAAGGCAAGAAAATCAGCATCCATTTTCTGCACATCAATCGCCATATGCGGTGCGCTCTGCGCTGCGTCAATCACAGCAACAGCGCCAACCTTATGCGCAGCGGCAATAGCCTTAGCAATCGGGTTCAAGCGTCCCAAAACGTTGGAAACCTCTGCCATTGCTACGATTTTAGTTTTTTCGGTTACAGCAGCATCGATAGCCTCATCGCTGATGCTGCCGTCAACAGCACATTCAATGTACTTTACTACAGCACCGGTCTGCTGCGCAACCATGCGCCATGGCAGCATGTTGCTGTGATGCTCCATAATCGTGGTAACGATTTCATCGCCGGGCTTAAGGTTAGCCAGGCCATAGCTGTATGCCACCAGATTCAGGCTTTCCGTAGTATTGCGGGTAAAAATAATTTCCTGCTCGCTTTTGGCATTGATGAACTTCTGCACAGCAACACGGGCATCTTCATAAATATCAGTTGCCTGCATTGCCAGGTCATACAAGCCACGCAACGGATTAGCATTGTGTTTGAGATAAAAATCACGCTCTGCCTCAATAACGCAGGCAGGCTTTTGTGTGGTAGCAGAGTTGTCCAAATAAGCAACATCGTTAACTGCCAGCAAAGGGAAATCCTTTTTATAATCAAAGGACAGTAAATCCTTATCATTCACCATCTGCCATCACTCCTTCCAGATAACGCTGTACTAATTGCACAGTATCCTCGTCATCAATCTTGCGGCAAGGGCATCAATCTTCGCCTTGGCCATCATATCAACAGCCTCCTGCTCACTGAAGCCGCGGCTGCACAGGTAGAATAATAATTCGTCATCAAGCTTGCCGATGCTGGCACCATGGTTGCCCTGCACGTCCTCCTCGCTGCACAGAATCAGCGGAATCGTCTGGTTAACCACGTCGTCGCTCAACAGCAATACTGTTTCCTTTTCATCGCCAATCGCACCGGCACTGCCGTTTTTGAAATCAATCGTGCCACGGTAAATCTTCTTGGCACCACCCTGCAGCACGCCGTTGCAGTCATTTCGCAGGTAGTCTTTTTGCCGTAATGGTTGGCAATAAAGTTCATGTCCACAGTCTGACCATGGCGGCCGTAATAACCGATAGCAGCGTTGAAATCACTGCATTCACCAAGAAGCTCAGTGCGTGCGCCGTTGTAGATTTTATCTGCACCCAACTGAATTTGCAGCAGCTCAAAGGCAGCATTGTCGCCAAGCTCACTGCCAACATCGTTGATATGCAGGAAATCCCTGCCTAAAAGCTGCACCTGCACCAGCTTAACCTTAGCACCGGCAGCTACGTCTATCTTAGTCTGAATGCTTGCCTGTCCTTTAGCCTGCGCTGTAGAAATATAGGTCATCAGCACAGTAACCTCACTGCCGGGCTTAGCTTCGATTTCAATCTGATTATAGCAGCTTGTATTGTCTGCATAACGCAGAGTAACGGCAGCTACGCTCTTGCCTGCATCAGCAACAAGACGCAGCTTCTGGCCTTCGCCCAGACTGCTCATGGCTTCACCGACACCACCGGCTATTTTTGCAAAATCAGTGCCATGCACTGCACACTGTGCCTTTTCGCTGCAGCCGCAGCAATTGCTGCCCTTGCTTTTATTCAGGCAAACGCTACCCTCCAAAGCTACACGCGGTTCACAGCTATCCTGCGGCAGCTCTAAGCCGGCCAGCTTTGTTTCATTCATTTTTAACCTGTTCCAGGTCGGAGCAGGCAACTGATTAATCACTAATTCTTCTATCATGCTGCTCCTCCTTAACCTATACTGCCCTGCATTTCCAGGCGGATAAGGTTGTTCATCTCAACAGCGTACTCCAGCGGCAATTCTTTGGAAACATTATCCGCAAAGCCGCTGACAATCATCGCTCTTGCTTCTTCCTCGCTGATACCGCGGCTCATCAGGTAGAACACCGCATCGTCACTGATACGGCCGATTTTTGCCTCATGTCCGATATCTGCGTCAGCAGTACGCACATCAATAGCAGGAATGGTATCAGAACGGGAAATATTATCCAGCATCAGGCTTTGACAGGAAACAGAAGATTTGGCCTGCTTAGCCTTATTGGTAACAACTACACTGCTGCGGAAGGTGCTGATACCACCGCTCTTGGAAATAGAGCGCGTGTTGACAACACTGGTGGTTTTCGGTGCATTGTGCACAACCTTGCAGCCTGTATCCAGATTCTGGCTGTGACCAGCAAAGGTTACGCCGGTAAATTCGCTATGCGCGCCGGTGCCGTTCAAAATACTCATCGGATAAAGATAGGAAACGTGCGAACCGAAGGAACCGGAAACCCATTCAATGGTACCGCCCTCTTCAACCAAGGCACGCTTGGTATTAAGGTTATACATATTCTTCGACCAGTTTTCAATCGTAGAATAACGCAGCTTAGCATTTTTGCCGATAAACAGCTCTACGCAGCCTGCATGCAGGTTGGCAACATTATATTTCGGCGCACTGCAGCCTTCGATAAAGTGCAGGTCTGCGCCCTCGTCAACAATAATCAGCGTATGCTCAAACTGGCCTGCGCCCTTTGCGTTTAAGCGGAAATAGGATTGCAGCGGAATCGCCACGCTTACTCCCTTAGGTACATAAACAAAGGAACCGCCGGACCACACTGCGCCATGCAATGCGGCAAATTTATGGTCGGTAGGAGGCACCAGCTTCATAAAATGCTCATGCACCATCTCCGCATACGGTCCGTTCAAGGCGCTTTCCATATCAGTATAAATAACGCCCTGCTCTTCTACCTCTTTACGCACATTATGATAGACAACCTCGGAATCATATTGTGCGCCTACACCGGCCAGACTGCTCTGTTCTGCCTGGGGAATACCCAGACGATCAAAGGTGTCCTTAATATCTTCAGGAACATCCTCCCATTTACCTTGCATGTTCGTGTTAGGACGTACATAGGTAACGATGTTATCCATATTCAGACCTTCAATCGAAGGTCCCCAGTTCGGCACCTGCAGCTTATTATAAATATCCAGGGATTTAAGACGGAATTCCAGCATCCATTCCGGATCATGCTTTTCACGGGAAATTTTTTCAACAATCTCACGTGTCAGGCCTTCCTGAATGCGGTAAGCGTCCTTATCCTCGTTACGGAAGTCGTAAAGACTTCTGTCTATATCATCGACATAGGTTTTTTCTTCCATATTTTCCCCACCAGTTATTCCTTATTCTGCAAAAACTTTTCAAAGCCATTTTTGCTGACTTCATCAACCAGCTCCGGACCGGCATTTTTGATAATCTGTCCCTGAGCCAGAATATGAGTGTGGTCAACATGCAGTGCATCCAGGATTTTAGTATTATGTGTAATAATCAGCAATGCGCCCTGACGATGCTCCTGGAAGGTTTTGATACCCTGAGAAACAATCTTCACCGCATCTACGTCCAAACCGCTGTCTGTTTCGTCCAGAATAGCCAGCTTGGGGTTCAGCATCAAAAGCTGCAGAATTTCTGCCTTCTTCTTTTCGCCGCCGCTGAAGCCGGTGTTCAGGTCACGCTCGGCATATTTGCTGTCCATCTGCAGCAAAGCCATAGCCTGACGCAGCTCCTTACGGAAATCCCAGGCCTTGATGCGTACACCGCGCTGCTGCTCCAAAGCAGTTTTCAAAAAGCTGCTCAGGCTGATGCCGGGAACCTCCAACGGGTTCTGGAAGGAAAGAAACAGACCTGCCTTAGCACGTTTGTCTACGGCAAGTTTGGTAATGTCTTCGCCGGCAAAATTAATACTGCCGCCCTTTACGGTATATTTGGGATTACCCATCAGCGCATAACCCAAGGTGGATTTGCCTGCACCGTTAGGTCCCATAAGCACATGAGTTTCACCCGGCTTAATATCAAGATTAATATTGTGCAGAATCTCTTTGTCCTCTACATTGACTACGAGATTCCTTACCTCTAATAAATTCTCTGCCATATTTATCCTCCAATCGAAGCAATCCGGAAGAACTGCTTCTCAAAATCTTAATTCCCACATTTCTAGTATGAATTCCATACCCTATTATAAAATTATTTTTCGCACTATGCAAGCGCTTAACGCAAATATACACCTACAATTTGCAAATATTTTGCAATACAGCGCGACAAAAATGCCTTTTAACAGCATTCTTCTTATTATATAATATTTTCAGGAAAATTTATAGTGAGGCGGGAAAATTTATGGTCAAAACAGCAAAATTCACTGTCTAAGAAAAATTTTTCCGGAAACAGTGCCGAGAAAATTACAAATTGAAGCACAGTAACCCGGATTGGTTTAAATTGATTACTAAACTCGAGCCCTCCGGCAAGCTTTTGCAAACTCTCCAAAGTAAAACAGGATGCGCAAGCATATGCCTCAGCTTCGCATCCTGTTATCGATTATAATAAAAATATACGCAGCTAATATCTGCTGATTGACAGACAGCAAGTTAGCCACATAACGAAAAAAGCACTCCATTTGCATGAAGTGCTGAATTTACATGGTGGGCGCTAACGGGATCGAACCGCTGACATTCTGCTTGTAAGGCAGACGCTCTCCCAGCTGAGCTAAGCGCCCGAAAATGGTGACCGGTGGGGGAATCGAACCCCCGATACCGCCGTGAAAGGGCGGTGTCTTAACCGCTTGACCAACCGGCCAGGTGGCTCCCCGAGTAGGACTCGAACCTACGACGCCCTGATTAACAGTCAGGTGTTCTACCGGCTGAACTATCGGGGAATATTTTGTGATGTTTTGTGTTGCTCAACATCACGAGTGTTATTATACTAAGTCTACACTCTTTTGTCAACACTTTTTTTAACTTTTTTATGATTTTTTCAGAAAAAGTTTTTCAAGGTCATTGCGCCGCTTTATTCAAGCAGTAAAAACAGCTCAACCATGCGTGTTTCAGGCTTTCACCTTAACTACGATTTTTTGTACGTTGCTGGCGATTTTTTCTACAGAACAATTAGGTCTGTGTAATTCCCACGGGAAAAAAATTGCAAAATCACCGGAATTTAATACTGCGCAATTCTTCTCCTGCGGGTCAGCGTAAAAAATTACGTCCTCTTTTTCTGCTTTATTTTCTGTTTCTACACAATCAGCTGTCAGCGGTGTATACCAAATTGCTTCCTCACCGCAAGCAACAAACTGTACATCAATATAATCGTTATGCTTTTCCGGACGGCGTTCAGCCTTAGGCTCGGTATCATATGTATTGACGCGGGCAAAAACATTACGTCCGTCAATTTCATATTCACCGTTTTCTACCTTGCTGAAATCAGTCGCAGCAACGTAAGCCAGTGCTTTTTGCAAACGCTCACTTACATACGGCAGCAGTTTTTCAATATCTTTTTTATTTCCTTGCAGCATAATTATTTTCCTCCTCTATCGTTGACGAAAGCATTGTTGATTGTTATAATATATGTAGGTTGGTCTGACGAGTGGTTCCGTCAGCTCTTCCCATAAAAATTGTTTTATTGAAGAAAAGGCTGGCGGTCATATGTCGGTCTTTTTCTTTTCTGTAATGTTACTTACAAGCCAAGATAATGGTCGCAACAAGAATGCCGAAAGCAATCATAAGACTTAAGGCTTCGTACACCCGCATAGCTCCCATCTCCCTTGAGGGGCAGCCAACGTTCGTCAGGCCATTATCATTATACCAAAACTAAACTAATAAAGCGAGGTTTTTATGAGCTACTTAAATGTCACCAATGTTTCCCACTCCTTTGGCGGCCGCCAAATTTTAGAAAACGTTTCCTTTAAGCTCCTGCGCGGTGAGCACGTAGGTCTTGTTGGCGCTAACGGCGAAGGCAAATCCACCTTTTTGAATATCGTAACCGGTCACGTATTGCCTGACGAAGGCAAGGTTGAATGGCCCGGTAAGGTTACCGTCGGTTATCTGGACCAGCAAAGCACCCTGGAAAAGGGCATGACCATCCGCGAGGTTCTGCGCACTGCCTTCTACGGCATGTATGCTATGGAGCAGCAGATGCTGGAGCTGTACGATAAAATGGGCGATGCTTCTCCCGAAGAGCTTGATAAAATGATGAATGCCGTCGGTGAAATCCAGTCTGAGCTGGAGCACAGCGGTTTCTATTCCTTAGACAGCAAAATCGAAGAGTTCGCCAACGGCCTCGGTCTTGGCAGCATCGGTCTTGATAAAGACGTCAGCGAGCTTTCCGGCGGTCAGCGCAGCAAGGTTCTGCTTACTAAGCTGCTGCTGCAAAACTCCCAAATTCTGCTGTGGACGAGCCTACCAACTATCTGGACGTTGAACATATCGAATGGCTCACCAAATTCCTGCAGAACTATGAGCACGCCTTTATTTTGATTTCCCATGACATTCCCTTCCTCAATAAAGTTGTCAATGTTATCTATCATCTGGAAAATTGCGAGCTTACCCGTTACAGTGGTGACTACGACAAATTCCAGGAAATGTACGCCATCTATCAATCTCAGAAGGCTGCAGCCTACGAGCGTCAGCAGCAGGAGGTTGCTAAGCTGGAGGACTTCATCGCCCGTAATAAGGCACGTGTTGCTACCACTAATATGGCAAAAAGCCGCCAACGCAAGCTCGATAAGATGGAAATGATTGAAAAACCGCGTGAAAAGCTGAAACCAACCTTCAAATTCACCGAAGCACGCACTCCCAGCCGCTTCATCGTAGAAGCCAAGGATTTGGTGCTTGGCTACGACAGCCCGCTCACCCGTCCTGTTACCTTTAATCTGGAGCGCGGACAAAAAATCGCTATCCGCGGTGTCAACGGCTTAGGTAAAACCACTCTGCTGAAAACCATTTTAGGTATCATTCCGCCTGTCAGCGGCAAGGTTGAGCTGGGTGAATTCCTGGAGCCCGGCTATTTTGAGCAGGAGGAACGTGAAAAGAACGAGAATACTGCTCTCGATGACCG
>ERZ860023.1221-NODE-1221-length-10832-cov-1.672636_pt1 | contig 10832 bp, 13 predicted proteins | sample MGYA00509983_ERZ860023 | MGnify/ENA primary metagenome ERZ860023 (study PRJEB30046, sample SAMN00715180) | human gut metagenome | study: EMG produced TPA metagenomics assembly of the A metagenome-wide association study of gut microbiota in type 2...
ATGCCCTGCATCAGCGCCATGCCGACACCCCCTCCCAAAGCCTGCTCCCATCCGAAGGCGTGGCCGACAATGAGTGCCAGGACTCCCGGCAGCTCTTTGATGTTCAACAGAACGATGATAAGTGCCAGTGCAATGTATCCCAACGCCATGATGGGGACGATGATGCTGCTGACTTTGGCTATGCGCTGTACGCCTCCAAAGATGATTGTCAGCGTGAGTGCGGTGATGATGCCTCCCACAACGGCATGGTCGAACCCGAAAGCGCCTTCGAAAGCGGCACACAGTGTATTGCTCTGTACCGAGTTGAATGCAAATCCGAAGGTAATGGTGATAAGTACGGCAAACAGTGCCCCCATCCACGGCTGTTTCAGTCCCTTACGCATATAGTAGGCCGGGCCGCCGATAAAGGAGTCTTTGCCCTTTATCTTATACAATTGGGCCAGTGTAGATTCTACAAACGAGCTGGAAGCACCCAGGAGGGCAATCACCCACATCCAGAATACAGCGCCCGGACCGCCTACTGCAATGGCGGTGGCAACCCCTGCAAGATTGCCCGTACCTACACGGCTGGCAATGGAGATGGCAAATGCCTGGAACGATGAGATATGCTTTTCCTTGGCATCGCCTTTCCCGCCCGAGTCGCCCAGCAGACGTACCATTTCCTTTATCATCCGGAACTGTACAAAGCGGGTTCTCAGCGTAAACCATACGGCGCATCCCAACAGCAGGGCAACGAGGATGTAGGTCCAGAGCAGGTCGTTTATCAGATTTATTATCTCCATCATGTATATTTATTAGGTTATGTGTACCTTATTAAGCGGCTGTTCCTTTCAAAAAATAAATTACTTTACAAAACCGATGGGTGGAAAGAACAGTCGCAACCTCAACCGCATTCAGTCGTATATTGAACCCTATTCAGTCGTATAGTGAATGCCATTCAGTCGTATATTGAATTAGGCCCTATCTGATGGCGCTGAAAACCAGCTAATTGCATATTTCTTGCAAGGCGTGTATAAATCTTTACATTGCACTTTCCGCTATTATCGTTTATTTCAGCCTGAAGTGGAACTTGTGTCCTTCGAATACCGCTTCCACTATGTCATAACGAACAAACTTTGCCAGCAGATGTTCGGCGGCGCGTCGGGAAAGATGCGCCAGGCGGCAGTAACGGTTCAGTGAAAGGCGGTCGTTTTCTTCCAGCAGATTGAGCAACAGTTGTTCCCGTTCGGTATATTCTATCAGTTCTCCTTTCGGACTTCCGCTTTGCTGCCAGACGCGCAGATGGACGGGAGTAGCCAGGATGTTTTCATCCTTGATGCGGAGATAGGCCAAGTATTTTCCTGTTTCGTCCTTGGCATATACCGGCTTCCGGTCACTTTCCTCGATTTGTACCACCAGCACACTGCGGCCTTCCACCAGATAGGTCTGCATGATGTAGTTCACTTCGGGGCTGCAATAAAGTTCGGCAGCCGCTTCTATCATATATTGTTCTTCGTCCGAACGGACACCGGCAATTTTCCCGTTATCTTTCACTCCGATGAGCAGTTTTCCACCGTCTGTATTGGCAAAGGCTGAAAGGGTTTTGGCTATCTTGCGGGCGTCGGATATTTCGAACTTGAAATCCTGCTGTTGGTGCTCTCCTTCGGCTATGAGAGCGTGTATATATTCGGTGTCAGTAAGCGTTTTCATGCTTGCAAAAGTAGATAAAAAACGCGTAAGAGCCCCTTTTTGCGGCGATTTTACCGAATATTTCAAAAAAAATATCGTTTTTCTGCATTTATTTCAAGAAAGAATGTATTTTTGCCAGACATTATTAACGAAGTAATTTAAAAAGGATTATGAAAGAATTAGTTGAAAAAGTAGCTGCATTGTATGCAGACTTCTCAAAAGATGCAAACGCTCAGTTGGAAAACGGTAACAAGGCAGCAGGAACTCGCGCTCGTAAGGCTTCTTTGGAAATCGAAAAAGCTATGAAGGAATTCCGCAAAGCATCTTTGGAAGCTTCTAAGAAGTAAGAAAAAAAGCATATTTGATGCTGCGAAAGACTGCCACTACTGGCGGTCTTTTTTGTTTTTGAAAAGTATTATTGCTACTTTTGACGCAGGTATTATGGATGAAAACGTTCTCAATAAACTGAAGATACTGGCAGAGTCGGCAAAGTATGACGTCTCTTGCTCCTCCAGTGGTACGGTGCGCTCCGGCAAGGCAGGCATGCTGGGGAACACTGTGGGTGGCTGGGGCATCTGCCATAGTTTTGCCGAGGACGGCCGTTGTATCTCCCTGCTCAAAGTGATGCTTACCAATTATTGCATCTACGACTGCGCCTACTGCATCAACCGCCGCAGCAACGACCTGCCGCGTGCCACGCTGTCGGTGGCCGAGCTTGTAGACCTCACCATGGAGTTCTATCGCCGCAACTATATCGAAGGGCTTTTCCTGAGCAGTGGGGTGGTGCGTAATCCCGATTACACGATGGAACGCCTGGTGCGCGTTGCCAAGGACCTCCGCACTATCCATCGTTTCAACGGATATATCCATCTGAAGAGCATTCCCGGTGCCAGCCGCGAACTGGTGAATGAGGCAGGACTTTATGCCGACCGTCTCAGCGTCAATGTCGAGATACCGAAGGAGGAGAACCTGAAACTGCTTGCCCCGGAGAAAGACCATAAGAGTGTATATGCGCCTATGCGCTACATCCAGCAGGGAGTCCTTGAAAGTTCGGAAGAACGCAAGAAACACCGCCACGCTCCTCGTTTCGCTCCTGCAGGACAAAGCACACAGATGATAGTAGGCGCTACCGCCGAGACGGACAAGGATATTCTGTATCTTTCGTCGGCCCTCTACAAGGGACCTACGATGCGGCGTGTCTACTATTCGGGCTATATTTCCGTCAATACCTACGATAAGCGCCTGCCGGCATTGAAGCAGCCCCCTTTGGTACGTGAAAACCGGCTCTACCAAGCCGATTGGTTAATGCGTTTTTATCAGTTCAAGGTGGAGGAAATAGTGGATGATGCCTACCCGGACCTTGATTTGGAGATTGACCCCAAGCTGTCCTGGGCTTTGCGCCATCCCGAGCAGTTTCCGGTCGATGTGAACAAGGTGGATTATGAGATGTTGCTCCGCGTGCCGGGCATCGGCGTGAAGTCGGCACGGCTGATAGTGGCTTCCCGACGTTTCTCCAAGATAGGTTTCTACCAGTTGAAGAAGATAGGGGTGGTGATGAAGAAGGCGCAGTATTTCATTACCTGCTGCGAGTTGCCGATGCGCACGGTCAATGAGCTGACTCCGCAAGGGGTACGCAGTCTGCTGTTGCCCAAACCGAACAAGAAAAAAGTGGATGAGAGGCAGTTGATGCTTGATTTTGGCGAATGAATATCTTTTTATACGATAAGACTTTTGAGGGATTGCTGACTTCTGTTTTTGAAGCCTATTCCCGCCGCATTTTCCCCGATACACTGTTGTTGGAGGGAGAGCCTCTACCATTGTTCTACGATGAAATATTTACAGTGATAACCGATGAGGAGAAGTCCGGTCGCGTCTGGCGCGGATTGCAGAAGAAGCTGTCGTCTGCGGCACTTGCCTGCCTCGCCCAATGCTGGCTGGCAGAGGAACCGGAAACTCCCATGCTGCTGTTCCGCTATATCCGCAAGGCGATAGATGCTCCTCGCTCCATTGAAACGAACTTTGCCGACCCTGATGTGCTGGAGTTCTCCCGTATGTGGAAGCGGGTGGATTGGGAGCGTATACGCCTGCTTCAGTTTGTCCGCTTCCAGAAGGCTGCGGACGGTACTTTCTTTGCTGCCATCGAGCCCGAAAAGAATGCCCTTCCTTTGGTGACGGGGCATTTCAAGGACCGTTTTGCCGACCAGCGTTGGTTGATTTATGACATCAGGCGAGCCTATGGGTACTATTACGACTTGAAGGAGGTGCGCCAGGTGACTTTTGGTGAGGACAGTCGCGAAGGACATCTTGTCACCGGCATGCTCGACGAAAGTCTGATGGACGGAGACGAACAGCTTTTCCAGTCTCTCTGGAAAACCTATTTCAAGGCAATCTGCATCAAGGAACGCCTCAATCCCCGGAAGCACAAGCAGGACATGCCCGTGCGCTATTGGAAATATCTGACGGAAAAACAGCAGTGATTCCCTTTATTCGATTTTCTCCACTGTCACTTCGGGAAATTCCTGCATCAGTTGCAGCAAATATCCCTCATCATAGCTTTTCTTGGATTTGATGACCATGGTCACTTGATAGTTGGTGTACTCTCCCTGCACTTGCCGGTCCAGGTTGTAGGACACCACCAGATAGTCTTTGGAGTTGAATCGCCGGGACACTTGCGGCAGTATCTCTTTGCTGGAAGTGGAAAAGGTTATCACGGAACTTTTCATGCCAATGCTTTTGAAAATAAGGCTCAACAGTTCGAGCCCTGCCAGAGTCAGCAGGGTGGCGGCAATGCTGATGGTGTACATTCCTGCACCTACTGCCAATCCGATGCCTGCAGTAGCCCATATTCCAGCGGCTGTTGTCAGTCCCCTGACTATCTGTTTCTGGAAAATGATGGTACCCGCACCGATGAATCCGATACCGCTGACTACTTGTGCGGCAACACGGCTGGGGTCCAGCGTCACACTGCTTTCCTTGATGATTTCCTGAAAACCATATTGGGATACAATCATGATGAGCGCGCTTCCCAATGATACCAGGAAATGGGTGCGGTAGCCTGCTTCTTTGGCACGGTATTCCCGGTCCAGTCCGATAATGGCACCCAATATTCCGGCTACCAGCAACCTGAGCACAAAATCAAAGTTTAACATCATCATCGTATCCTCTCTTTCTTTTTTATTAATTGATGACCCAATTCTTATTGTGGGGCACTGTTTTCTTGGGGTTGTAATGCATTCCGGCTTGTGTCGGTATTTTTAGTATGTATGTACGTCCGCTTTTATTCATCAGCGAGGTATCCCGCAGCCACGGATTGGCATCTTTCAGTTGGGCATAGGTGATGCCTTTATCTTTGGCAAACTGTGCCAGGTTGCCGATGCCCGTTGTGACGGTCACTTCCGTGTAGGGGATGGGTGGATAAAGATGTTCCCGTTTCAACAGAAAGCCGTACTGCTGCGGATTGCTGATGACTGCTTTGGCTGCCAGCAGGCGGAACATGTAGCGCGAAGTCTCTTCTACCAGCCATAAGTCGACAGCCTGGTCTACCATTTGCTTCTGCAGTTGTGTGGAGATGCGTCCTTGCCCGGCATTGTAGGCGGCGGCTACGCACAGCCAGTTCCCGTATTTCTGATAAGCATCTTTCAGGTACTTGCAGGCTGCTTTGGTCTCTTTCTCGATATGGTATCGTTCGTCGATGTTGCTGTTCACCTCCAGTCCGAATTCGCGTCCGGTGGCAGACATGAACTGCCATAGGCCGGCGGCACCCGCAGGCGATTTGGCAAGCGGGTTCAGGTTGCTTTCTATCACAGCGAGGTACTTGAAGTCATCGGGCAGGCCGTTGGCTTTTAGTATAGGCTTATGACGGGGAAGTAGCGGTTGGCACGCTTCACCATGAGCATGGTGGTGGAGTGCATGTAGGTGAAGGACATCAGTTCGCGGTCCATACGTTCGCGGTGGTCGTAGCGAAGCAGGTCAATAGCTTGTCCGGCAAAAGTGATCTTGTCCGGTACGCTGGGGGAGGTCACGCAGTAGGGAACTTCGGATTTCACGGAATCGCGTTCGGGATTCAGCGTACTGCTGCCTGCGAGGAAGGGGAGGCTGGAACCTGCGCACAGTGCAATGGCAGCGGTAAGCACGATATATTTTGAATTTTTCTTCATGTCTGTATGTCTATTTCTGTTTGGAGACGTGAAGATACGAAATCAATTCGTTATAGGCAACCTTTCCCATAGCCATCGTGGAATCATACGCCAAAAAAATACCAGTATCCGGTAGCGTCCGTCAATGACAACTACCCGTCTCTTTTCTCTTAAAGCCTTGATTATGTGCTGTGCTACACGGTCTGCTTTCATCAGCATCGGGTATTTCCCGCTTTTCAATAAATCGGTGGCAACAAATCCCGGACGGATGTCGGTGAAGTGTATATCAAGATGCTGCATCCGGGCAAGTTGTGCCAGCGCTTCGATATAGGTATTCTGGAAGCGTTTGGTGGCAGAGTAGGCCGGTGCAACGCCCAGTCCTTTAGTGCCTGCAATGGAACTGATGACAGCAATATGTCCGGAGCCTTTTTCCTTGAAATAGTTGAAGGCGGCAGTCACCATGCGGGTAAATCCCTCTACATTGGTACGTGCCGTGTTCAGTTCGATGTCCGGTTGTAAGTCCCGGTTTTGATGTCCCACGCCGGAACTGAGGAAAAACAGGTCTATGCCTCCCAGCTTTTTTATCAGGTTATGGAGGTGTAGAGTCGCTGTCTCTTCCGTAACGTCCAGCTGTTCCGTGACTATCCGGTCGGGTGCGGTGGCTTGCAGGGCATGCAATGCTTCCTCTCTTCTGCCGGCAATACCTATATGCCAGCCTTGTTGTACAAGTATCCTGGCTACTTCTTGTCCGATGCCTGAAGTGGCACCGATGATGATGGCTTTCTGCATGATGATAGGGGATTATCCGATGACGGTTGCTACAATTCTTCTTCCTCCGCCCCGGTTGCGGAACTCGCAGAGATAGATGCCTTGCCAGATACCTATGTTCAGACGCCCATTGGTGATGGGGATGGTGAGGCTGGTTCCGCTGAGGGTTGCCTTGGCATGGGCGGGCATATCGTCATCGCCTTCGCATGTATGTTGGTAATAAGGTTCCCGTTCTTTTACGAGGCGGTTGAAGATGGCTTCCATATCTGTCTGTACGTCAGGGTCTGCATTCTCGTTGATGGTGAGGCCTGCGCTTGTATGCTTGATGAACAGATGCAGGATTCCGGCAGACGGAAGCGGTGGAAGGTTGCGTATAATCTCCTCTGTCACCAGGTGAAAGCCACGCCGGCGAGGGGTTAGGGTAAATTCTTTCTGTGCGGTCATAAATCATTGTTTTTCGTTTGTTGTCAGGATGGTCTTGTCCGGCAGGGCAGTTCCACGGTGAATGTGCTTCCCACTCCCATTGTCGAATCTACGGTAATCACTCCATTCATTTTCTCAACGATGGATTTGCAGATGGAGAGTCCTAATCCGGCACCTTGGGCAAAGGAGTCCACCTTTTCGAACCGTTCGAATATCATTCCCAGTTTTTCGGGGGGAATACCGCATCCAGTATCGGAAACACTGATTCTTATGCTGTCTGTGTCCATTTCGTAGCACACTTCGATATGTCCCTGCACGGTGTTTTTCAGTGCATTCGATATGAAGTTGTTCAGTATCTGTTTGATGCGCATCGGGTCGTGCTCTATCTGGCCGGGGGCTGCCGGATACCTGGCAAAGAGTTTCACTCCTGCCGGAACGTTCCGTTCGTACTCGGTAATACTTTCCTCGATGAGTTCTGCCGGATTGAACCATTCGGAATGGAGCTCTATGTGTCCGGCCTCTATCTTGGAAAGGTCCAGAACGTCGTTGATTAGTTTGAGCAACAGTTGGTTGTTGTGGTTTATCAAAGAGATGTACTGTTCCCTTTCCTGCTCGTTTTCCACGTAGTGCAGCAGGCTGGAGAAACCGATAATCGCATTTAGCGGCGTGCGGATTTCATGGCTCATATTGGCAAGGAAAGCGGATTTCAGCCAGTCTGCCTCTTCGGCCTTTTCCTTGGCTTGTATCAGCATTGCCTCCGTCTGCTTTAATTGGGTGATGTCGTAATTGATGCAGATAATCTCTATGATGTTCTGTTCAGGCATGTAGCGTTCTACAATGATGTTGACGTGGGTCCACATGAAAGAACCGTCTTCTTTAAGAACACGTACTTCCCGGCTGAGCTTGTGTGCCAGTCCTCTCTTTACGTTCTGTAGGAAGTCAAGCATGATAGTACGGTCGTCTGGGTGGAGATGATTGTAGGTTCCGATGATTTCGGACAACGGTGTTTCTGTTTTCTCACCCAAGTTCTTGTACCAGCTGCGTTGGGCATAGCCTTGCTCATTAAGAAGGTCATAATTGGCATATCCCACTTGGCATAGTCACCTATAAGCTCAAAGTGGCTCTCGAACTCTTGTATTTTGTTGTAAGCGACGGTCGTTTCCGTTTTGTCTGCGTTGATTAGCAGATAGTTGGTCAGGTTGTGATTATCGTCGTAAAGGCTTGTGACTTTGGTTACAAGGTCTATGGTGCCCGTCTTCTTCTGTGTCTTGTAGTAATTGCCTATTTTAGAGAAGTCATACCGGAAAGTGAAGTCTGCATTTTCATGTTTTCTTAACTTGCTTTTCATCTCTTCCGGGAAAATCGGATTCTCGAAAATATTAATTCCAAGTAGATCTTCTTTCTGTTTGAGATGGAACATTTCCTGCTCTTTGTCATTCATATCTATCAATATTCCCTCTCGGTTATAGAGCTCAATTCCTACCGGAAGATATTTATAAATATTATGGAGGAGACGGTTACGCTCTTGTAAGGCTTGGGATGCCGATGACATGTCGGGACCGTCTTGTGTTTCGGCAATGCCGTAGATTTTGACATTATCGTTTTCGTCGGTTCTCTGCAGGCATATCTTGCTTCTTATCCACGTTGGACCCTCTACTGTGTTGAGCAGATATACAGTCTCTTGTGTCTGCCGGATATTGTCGAAGGAATGTGTGGTAGTATGCCGTTGTTCCTCTTTCAGGATACGTTTGTTGAAATCTTTAAAGCTGATGGTTCCATCCTCATCCAGTCCCAGCAACCGGGAGATATATTCGGAGCAAATGTAGCTTTCGGTCTTTAAATCAGCTTCCCACCATCCCATATTGGCATTGGTCATCATTGCTGACAGTAAGTCATAATCAAATTTAGAATTCATACCGGAATCTTTAATAGTGATGTTTTTGTTCTGTCACAACAATTAAGATATTGACAAAGATACATTATTTCCAAATTAATCTGTGATGAACGGAAATAAAAATAAGGGTTATATGTGTTTTTGGGAAATGGGAAAAAGGTACCCGAGTTTTTGTACTTGCCGGAATAAGACGTATATTTGTTGCAATTTTTACATTCTAACAAGAAAATGCCAGAAGCGTATTGGACTCTTTGTAATAGTTTTTTTCTGCATATCACTCTTACTCCATGCAAGCGGCCCGCGTGTCTTGTTTATCGGAGATTCTATCACGGACGGTAACTGGGGAAATGCCTGCGGGATGCCCAAACCGACTGGGAACGAAGCCTTTGGGATATGAACCATATTTACGGTAGCGGCTATATGTATTTGTGTGCAAGTCGTTATCAAGGAGATTTTCCGGAAAAGGAATATGCTTTTTTTAACCGTGGCATCAGTGGAAACACTCTCCGGGATTTGGAGAAACGCTGGGAAGAGGATGTCATTGGAATGAAACCGGATGTGCTTTCCGTCTTGGTGGGGACAAACGATGTACATTACTATCTGCAGGGTGACAAAAAAGAGCCTTTTGATTTTGAAGGATGGGAGAAGTGTTACCGTTCCTTGCTTGACCGTTCTTTACAGGCCAATCCGGAATTGAAGATAGTGCTGGGCACTCCTTTTGTTGCCAATGTCGGCAATATGCGTAAGAGTGAGGACTTTGCAGAACGTGATAGTCTGGTGCGTCGCTGTGCCGCCATCGTAGAGAGGATAGCGAAGGACTATCAGACGGTATTTCTTCCTTATAATGCGATGTTCGATGAAATTCTCGGCACTGCTCCGGCTTCTCAAGACACCTATTGGATTTGGGACGGTATCCACCCCACTCCTGCAGGGCATAAACGAATGGCGGATATGTGGATAAAGCGTGTGAATTTATAATTTATCAATAAAATAGAGAGTAATGGAAAAAGTGATTATCAACTCGTACGAGGATTTTGAAAAGCTGGTAGGCCAGCAAATCGGTGTTTCGGAATATGTAGAGCTCCCTCAGGAGCGTATCAATCTGTTTGCTGATGCGACATTGGACCATCAGTGGATACACGTCGATACGGAACGCGCCAAAGTGGAAAGCCCTTTTAAGAGCACTATTGCACATGGGTATCTCACCTTGTCCATGTTGCCATATCTGTGGAACCAGATTATTGAAGTGAACAACCTGAAGATGATGATTAATTATGGTATGGACAAGATGAAGTTCGGTCAGGCGGTATTGTCCGGACAGAGCATCCGACTGGTTGCCCATTTACAATCTCTGTCGAATCTGCGCGGCGTAGCAAAGGCAGAAATAAAGTTTGCCATCGAAATACAAGGTGAAAAGAAGAAGGCATTGGAAGGGGTGGCTATATTTTTGTATTATTTCAATTGATTATGCGTAAGATGGTATGCCCCCAATGCAAGGTGGGGGCATTTTTTGTGATGAACGGACAAGGTGAGCGCCTGCCGGTCTACATCTCTGACAAAGGCGAGATTGTGCCTAAAGACAGCACCTCTTCATTGGAAGGATACGACCTGGATACGGTTTATTGTTTGTGCTGTTCCTGGCGCGGAACTCCGAAACGTTTGGTGAGATACTGATGGACATATTCCTGCCACAAATGGCAGAGTGCGCCACGGGATGGTATAACAGCATCCGTGGTCCGGCATACCGCATGACTTTACGCATCCGTTCTTTCATTTCGGGCTTGTAGCAGTGAATGCTGCATTGCCTGCAGGTGGATTTATTCTCACCGAAAGGACAGCGTGAAAGACGAATGCGGGCATATCCCAGCAATTCCTCGCATCGGGGACACAATTGCTTGTTACCTTCCTTTTTCCGGCAGTAGAGGCGGACCATCCGTTCTACT
>ERZ860023.1224-NODE-1224-length-10800-cov-1.704700_pt1 | contig 10800 bp, 16 predicted proteins | sample MGYA00509983_ERZ860023 | MGnify/ENA primary metagenome ERZ860023 (study PRJEB30046, sample SAMN00715180) | human gut metagenome | study: EMG produced TPA metagenomics assembly of the A metagenome-wide association study of gut microbiota in type 2...
CTGTATTCTTTTTTATTCTATTTTTTCCCCGCAACCCCCCCCCCCGCCATTACGGCGGACGGTATCACGAAGGGTATAGTAACCACGGGAAGCATAGCCGGAACAAAGCTTAGTATAAGCCTTATAAACTCAAGCTTTTTACCCTTCATACAGACAGAGGATTCTTTCAGCACTTTAAGCGGATTTTTATCAGGATGGCCGATAAACATAAACGGAGCCAGCGCCATCGAAGCCGCCGTGCTGAAATAAAGTCCTATAAGGACTATCCCCAGCATAAAAAACTGAAACGCCGCAAATACGGTAAACGATTCGCTAAGACCTGTATTCCCGTAAAGCAGAACATAAGCGGCCGTCCAGCAGAAGGCCGTCGGAAAAAGAGAAAAAAAGCTTTTTATCCACATAGCGGCGTAAAGCAATGCCGCGCGGCAGTTCAGACGAAACCCGGAATAAAGCTTCAGCAGACTTCTATTATCCTCTCCGCACGCCGTCTGAAAAAACCACCAGAAACCGCCGGTAAGAAGCGGCGTTGTCAGCAAAAAGCAAAGCGCCGTTACAGCGGCCTTCAGAAGTCCTGAAATCAGAGATCCGGCATATCCGGACCAAAAATATGCCATCAGAAGCTCCGCAGCCTTAAACGATAAATATACGAAAAGACAAAGCGCGGTTACTATAAACGCTTCACAGTAACAGCCCTTTAGATTTTTTCTGGCAATATGCCTGTATTCCGATATTTTCATATTAGTCCTCCGAACACGTTTGAATTTCCGTCAGAAACGGTATGTAATCATTCCTTATAATAGGGTATTTTCCCAAGTATCTCAAACGCCTGCGACTGCTGCCACATCTTAGCTGTAACTATAATTTCAAAACCCTCTCCGGGAGCGCAGACAAGCTCCTTGGGACTTATCTTCGGAAGACCGAAAGCGGAAAGCATATTGGTTATGATTCCCGAATGAGAACAACGGCGCAGTGAGTAAGCTCCTCGTCCATCATATCGGTAATTATTTCATGCATTCCTTTGAAAAGCCTAAGCAAAAGCTCCTCCATACTTTCTCCTCCGGGAGGACGCTTGTCAGTTCCGCCTTTGAGCCATTCCTTATAATCCGTTCTGTCTATAAGCTCGTTTACACTCTTCCGTCAAATTCGCCGAAATCAAGCTCTGTTATATTTTCAACGATCTGCACCTCTCTGTAAGGAAAAAGTATTTCGGCTGTTTCCAGACATCTTTTCATTGGACTTGAATATACTCTCTGAACCTTCGGATAATCAAATTCGTCCGTTTTATTGACAAGTGGCTTATTCCTTTCTGAGAGAGCGAATAATCAGATCTGCTTCCTATGTATACGCCCGAATCGTTTGCAGATGTAAGACCGTGTCTTACTATGCTTAATCTGTAACCCTTCATTTATCAATCTCCTTTTTTACTATAAGGATAAAATATCCCTTTGCAGACACTCAACCGCCTTTTATATTGGTTATTATGCACTAAAAAAGCGGCGCAAATTCGCTGCGTTAATAGATTCTACAAATTTCGGCATAAAGTACGCTGAAATATGTTATAAATGTCATCTTTACTTTTTTATACAGTCTGTTATATAATTTTAATATGACTTATAAATTTCAAAAAGAAACGGAGGATGTTTATGAACGCCGATTTTCCTCGGATAATTACGCTTATACGTAAGGAAAGAAAAATAAGCCAGAAGCAGGCGGCGGCGGACCTTGGAATTTCACAGCGCTTTTATCCCATTACGAAAAAGGCATCAGAGAATGCGGACTTGAATTTTTATCAAGAATAGCCGACTACTATCACGTTTCCTGCGATTATCTTCTCGGCCGCTCGCCGTCTCCGCAAAAGCAGGTGAGCTCTTCCTCCGAAATTTCTCCGGATAAAAACGGTATACGGAAAATGATATACGACTCTGAGGATATACTGCTCAGTCTCTGCGAGGAAAACGGAGCTTCCGAAAACGCCGCAGGTTATATAAACGCCTGTATATATAAGCTGCTCCGTATAATTTACAATTCAAATCCCGAAAATGATATGAACGCTTTCAGGATCTCGTCGGAAGAATCAGAATTTTTAAGCGACTGCATTATTTCTAAGGAATGCGCCGATTTAAAGAAACGATGTTCAAAAAACACCTTGAAAATTACCGTTTCAGAGCTTTCCAAAAACTTTCCCGATTCTCATTCTCTTTTATCTCTCATAAAATTGAACGAAGAGAAAATTGCTTGCCTTAACAAAAACGGCTGAATTTTCATTCCGGTTATTAATTATATCATTTTTAGAACTAAAAAAAAAGAGGTTTTTCATGATTTCTAAAAAAATCGCAGGAATAACTGCCGCCGTCCTCGCTTTTTCAGCATTTTTCGCCTCAGTTTTAATCGTATCCAAAAAAGCGTTTTCCGAAAAAAAGGAAAATTATGATTTTAAATCAGACTTTTTTGCGATGGACGCTCTTGTTTCCGTCCGCAGCCGCAGCAATATCACAGAGGATATATCGGAAATTTTCAGAGATTATCAGGATTCACTTAATTTCAATGATGAAAAAAGCGAAACCTTTCTTCTTAACGAAAACGGTTACATAAACGCCTCCGGTATTCTGAGAAATACGGTCAGTAAAACTCTGGAACTCAACAGAGATTACGGCGGGCTGACCGATATTACAATCGGCAGACTCACAGACCTTTGGAACATAACCGGCGATAACCCGTCCGTCCCGCCGGAAAATGATATTGCGACCGCGCTTTCTTCTGTAGGAACGGAAAATATAATTCTAAACGGAAATGATATAACTTTAATAAACAACGCCGCTCTTGATTTCGGCGCAGTTGGCAAGGGTGCGGCGCTTGACGCGTGTCTTTCCTATTTAAGCGAAAACGACTGCAAAAAAACTTATATATCAACAGGCTCGTCCGTCCTTTTTTACGGAGACGGCCGCTTTGACGTAAGCATTACAAATCCCGGAGGAGGACTCCTCGCCGAGGTCAAAACTAATCAGGGATTTCTATCCACTTCCGGCGGCTATGAACGATACTTCGAAGCTAACGGTAAAACCTATTGCCACATCATAGATCCGAAAACCGGCTATCCTGCGGAAACAGATCTTACGACCGTTACCGTATTCTGTGACAGCGGCATTGAATCCGACTTTCTTTCAACAATGATATTTTTGGACGGAAGCGAAAATATCGGAAAATATCTTAATTCAGATAATTTCAAGATATTCGCCGCCGATAAAAATAAAAAGCTCTATATCAGCGAAGGGCTTGAATACGAGGTTTATGATGAAACGTTCGGCCGCTAAAAGGCTTATCAGAAAACGGGACGCGGCAATAATAATCATGATCCTTTTAACGGGAATAATCTGCTTTGCAGGATATAAGCTTTTTTCGCCAAGCGGCAGAACCGCGGTCATAACAATAAACGGAAAGACAGCAGAGAAACTTAGCCTGACAGAATCCGGCGGCAGAGATATAACGTTAAAGGAAGCCGAAGGTATCGTTATTGAAATAAATAACGGCAGAATAAGAGTAAAAAGCGCCGATTGTCCCGATAAAATATGCGTAAACACCGGTTATATCTCAAAGGCCGGCGAAAAAATTGTATGTTTGCCGAAAAAACTTATTATAGAAATTAAAGCGGAGGAATAACCATGAAAAGCAGAAATACCGCACTGTGCGGACTTCTTCTGGCTTTGTCCGCCGGAATATCCGCTGCGGAAAGCCTGATACCTCTTCCGCTTGGAGTAAAGCCCGGTTTTTCAAATCTTCCGGTAATGTACTCAATGGCAGAACAGGGTGCGAAATACGGTTTTGCAATATGTATTTTAAAATCTGTTTTTGTTTTATTGACAAGAGGCGTCACCGCTTTTTTCATGTCGCTTTCAGGCGGTACGCTTTCATATATAATAATGCTTCTGCTTTACAGAAAAACAGAAGCTTCCCTTATGCTTATAAGTATTGCCGGAGCTCTGGCTCATAATGCCGGTCAGCTCTGCGCGGCGTCTGCAATCATGAAAACAGCCGCTGTTTTCGGTTACAGTCCGGTCATGATAATTTCCGGATGTATTGCCGGAGCCGTTACAGGAGCTGTTCTAAAGCTGCTGCTTAACGCAATGCAAAGGGACAATAACAAACAAGGAGGAAATTAATGAAAAAGCTAAACGGAATACGTTTATCTCACCGCAAGGGCACGTCGTCCTCACAGACATCGGATATTCCCTTGCCGCCGAAGGTCACAATACCAATGCTCATGAATATGGGCGCGGCCTGCGTTCCGCAGGTAAAACCAGGGGATATAGTTTCAGTTGGGCAGAAAATCGGCGATACCGACGCCTTTATGTCCGTTCCGGTCCACTCTTCCGTTTCGGGAAAGGTCGTATCAATAACCGAAACGACTCTCGCAAACGGAGCCGTATGCAAAGCCGTCGTTATAGAAACCGACGGGTTACAGACAATTTCGGAAGAGGTCGCCCCGCCTGCCGTAAGCTCTAAAGAGGAATTTATAAAGGCTCTCAGGGAAAGCGGTATAACGGGACTGGGAGGCGCCGGATTTCCCACTCATATAAAGCTTAATCCGAAGACGCCTGTCGATACACTGATTATAAACGCCGCTGAATGCGAGCCATACATAACCTCTGATCATCGCCAGATGCTCGAGGATCCCGATTCTATAGTCAACGGTATACTTACCGTTATGAAATATCTTAATATCAGAGAAACAATAATCGGCATAGAAAATAACAAGCCGGACGCAATTAGTCTACTTACTGAAAAAACCGCCTCTTATAAAAATATATCCGTTATGTCTCTGTCCTCCAGCTACCCGCAGGGCGCAGAAAAGGTATTAATTTACAATACAACGGGACGTATCGTTAAAGAAGGACAGCTCCCGTCAGATACGGGCGCAGTAGTGCTTAACGTTTCAACAGCGGCGCAGATATCCCAATATCTTAAAACCGGCATGCCTATAGTAAAACGCCGTATTACAGTAGACGGGGACACTATCGGAAAACCATGCAATATTTTCGCACCGATAGGAACACCGTTTTCAGAGATACTTTCCTTTGCACAATGCGATACGGAAAAGCTCCGCAAGCTGATTGCAGGCGGTCCTATGATGGGTTCCTGCGTTTATGATCCGGAAACTCCCGTGGTAAAGGGTACTAACGCTATTCTTGCTTTTAATAAATATTCCCAGCCGACCGTTACAAACTGCATTCGCTGCGGCAGGTGCATAAGAGCCTGTCCTTTCAGGCTAATGCCCGCTGAAATGGAAAAGGCATACAGAAAACGGGACATAGAAACGCTTAAAGCATTGAAAGTTACCTTATGCATGAACTGCGGCTGCTGCACATACGTCTGTCCGGCAGGACGCAAGCTTGCAGAAACAAATCAGCTCGCTAAGGCGCTCATTCCAAGAAATTGACAGAAAGGAAGATTCTAACGTTGAATATATTAAAAATCTCCCCTCCGCCTCATGCAAAAGGCAGTATGTCTACTCAGAGAGTTATGCTGTGCGTTATTCTGGCGCTTATGCCGTCGGTTATTTCTGCCGGCTATTATTTCGGTCTGAGGGCGATAATGCTTATTGCATTATGTATACTGTCCTGTGTTTTATTTGAGGGATTAACACGGATTATAATGAAAAAGGAACAGACCATAGGCGACATGAGCGCCGTTTTGACTGGACTTCTGCTTGCTCTCAACCTGCCCGTTACGCTGCCGTTCTGGCAGGCGACGATCGGCTGCTTTGTGGCAATTGTAATAGTAAAACAGCTTTTCGGCGGTCTGGGGCAAAATTTTGCCAATCCGGCAATCGTGGGCAGAATCGTTCTTATGCTGTCGTTTACTTCAAATATGACAACATGGGCGCTGCCTAAATACTACAATAGCGACGGAACGCTTTCAGTTTCGGCAGATTATGTAAAAATCGGCAGCAGTAAAATTGTTACCGGCGCAACTCCCCTTGTAACAGGCGACGCCTCCTATAAGGATCTATTCTTAGGAAACGTCGGCGGCTGTATCGGAGAAACCTGCGCGCTGGCTCTTATAATCGGCGGCGTTTACCTGATAATAAGAGGAATCATATCGCCCGTAACGCCTGTCGCTTTTATCGGAACCGTGGCTCTCTTAGACCTCGTTGCCGGAAACGACGTAATTTACAATATGCTTGCCGGAGGACTTCTCCTCGGAGCGTTTTTCATGGCTACCGACTATGTAACCACCCCGATTACCGGCAAGGGAAAGCTTATTTTTGGAATAGGCTGCGGTCTTATAACGTTTCTTATAAGACAATTCGGCAGCTACCCGGAGGGAGTGTCATTCTCAATACTTCTCATGAATATAGTTACGCCTTATATTGACAGATTTACAATGACTAAACCCTTCGGAGCTAAAAAGGAGGTCGGAGAAAAATGAAAGAAAAGATAATGCCTCCTCTCGTCCTTATGCTTATATCGGCAATAGTCTGCGCCCTGCTGGTCGCGGCAAATGCGGCTACTAAGGACAAAATCGTTCAGGCGCAGGAGGATAATTCAGCAAATCCATTTCAGACACGTTCGGCAAGGCGGATTACACGACTGTTGATTTAAGTATAGACGGAATAGATTCTGTCACCAAAGATGAAAACGGCAGAATAATATTTGAAATAACTGCCGACGGCTATGCAAAGGGAGGACTTCACCTTCTTATCGGATTCGACAATCAGGGCGCCGTCGAGGGAATAAGCTTTCTGTCTATCGACGAAACTCCCGGTCTCGGAACCAAGGTTCAGGACGACGAAAGCTTTACGGAACAGTTCAAGGGCGTTTCCTCAGCGGATTATGATTTCAGCGTTATTACCGGAGCAACGTATTCGTCAAACGGTATGAAATCGGCCGTCGATCAGGCTCTCAAGGCATATAACGAACACAAGGAGGAAATTTTAAATGGGTAATCTTAAAGAATTAACCAAAGGTCTTATAAAGGAAAACCCTACCCTTGTGGGACTTCTTGGAATGTGTCCGACGCTCGCCGTAACAACTCAGGCCGTAAACGGAATCGGAATGGGGCTTGCGACCGCCTTTGTTCTGGTAGGCTCAAATATAGTTATTTCTCTTCTGAAAAGGATAATTCCAAAGGCTGTCAAACTGCCCTGCTACATAGTTATCATAGCAGGCTTTGTAACGCTGATAAGCTTTCTGCTTCACGGCTTTATACCAAGTCTTTACGACGCTCTCGGAACGTTTCTGATCTTATTACGGTTAATTGCATTATTTTAGGACGCGCAGAAATGTTCGCCTGTAAGAATAAGGTTATACCGTCGGCTCTTGACGGTCTTGGCATGGGACTGGGCTTTACTCTCGCGCTATTTGCAATGGGTTCAATAAGAGAAATTTTCGGATCAGGATCATGGATGGGGATCGAATTGCCGTTTATCAGCCAGCCTATGTCCGTATTTGTAATGTCAGCAGGCGGTTTTTTCGTGCTCGGCGTTATTATTGCGCTTGTCAATAAACTTGCCGGAAGAAAGCCGCCGCAGAAAATAGGCTGTGCGGGCTGTCCTAACGCCGCAAGCTGCTCCGGCAGAAAAGGAGGAGAAGAATGAAAGAAATTTTCGTTATCATGATATCGGCGGTATTCGTCGACAATTTCGTGCTGTCGAAGTTTATGGGTATCTGTCCCTTTCTCGGCGTTTCAAAAAAGCTTTCATCGAGCCTTGGAATGGGGGCGGCGGTTATTTTTGTAATGACCTGCGCGACCGCTATTACATATCCGGTTTACTGGCATGTTTTAGTTCCAAATAAGCTTGAATACTTAAATACCGTTGCGTTTATCCTCATAATAGCTCTTTTTGTACAATTAGTTGAAATAGCTCTAAAAAAAGTAATGCCTCCTCTTTATAATTCTCTAGGGGTTTATCTGCCGCTTATAACTACTAACTGCGCCGTACTCGGAGTAACCCTTCTGAATATCGACAACGGATACACTTTCCTGCAATCAGTCGTAAACGCGGTATTTGCCGGAGCGGGCTTTTCACTCGCGCTTATCCTGTTTTCAGGAGTACGTTCCAGGCTTGAAACCGCCGACATACCGGTAACCTTCAAGGGAATTCCGTCAACGCTTATTGCCGCCTCAATCGTCTCGTTAAGCTTTATGGCTTTTTCGGGACTGATAAGCTGAGTGAAAGGGGTGTAAACAATGTCAACATATTTAATACCCGTTATTATTTTTGCGGTTCTCGGACTTGCAGCCGGAATACTACTCACAGCCGCCGCTAAAATCTTTTATGTCAAAACAGACGAAAGAATAGAGAAGATAGGCGATTCCCTGCCTCAGGCAAACTGCGGCGCGTGCGGATACGCGGGCTGCTCCGACTATGCAAACGCAATCGTAAACGGCAACGCTCCCACTAATCTGTGCAAGCCCGGAGGAACCGAGGTAAGCCGTAAAATCAGCTCGATCCTTGGAACGGAGGTGTTGGAGGTCCTACCTGAAACCGCTGTGGTACACTGCCGGGGGAACTGTGAAGCCGTTAAAAAGAGATTTGAATTTGACGGAATCCAAAGCTGCGCCGCGGCAAAGAGATTTTACAGCGGTGAAAAATCGTGTTCCTACGGCTGCCTGGGCTACGGCGACTGCGTAAGCGTCTGCGACGAGCGCGCAATAGAAATTGTAGACGGCGTAGCAGACGTAACCGGAGTATGCGCGGCATGCGGAAAATGCGTTAAGGTCTGTCCGAACGGGCTTATTTCAATAAAACCCGTTGCAAAACACATCGACGTAAAATGCTCGTCGAAGGATAACGGCAAGGCAACTAAGCAGGCATGCTCAAACGGCTGTATCGGCTGTAAAATATGCGAGAAAAAATGTCTGAGCGGAGCTATAAGGGTGGTTGACTTTCACGCGGTTATAGATTACAATAAATGTACCGGCTGCGGAACCTGCTACGACGCATGTCCGACCGGAGCTATAACCAACTGCGAGGATTTTTAAATGAAAAAGTTTATTTCAATAATGCTTACGGCTTTGCTTATCGCCAGCTTAAGCTCATGCGGAAACGATAGTGAAGAAAATGAAAAAGCGTACGGCAATTTCAAAAGCTATATCTCCGAAAACGGTACCGAACAGGATTATTATATTCAGATTTCAAAAACTGCCGATTCTGCAAACGTACTTACCGAAGCGTCCAGACTAGGCGACGACTGCGCCTTCATGGAATATGACGCAAGCGGATCTATAAGATATTACAGAAATAACGCTCTTACCGTTATTTCCGGGGCAACCTTTTACTATCCGGACACCGCAGACGCGTCATGGGATGACTTTGAATACGAATCTCTCAATGAAAAATACAGGGATATACTCTTACGTCTTATTGAAACAGACGGGGAAAGGTCTATAGAAAGAAGCTCTACGGGTAATAAAAACATGCCGTACAAATTTAGCGTAAAATATAATCCTGAAGAGCTTGATACAAAATCCATATTTTCAAATAGCGGAAACTTCGGAATAGTCAGCGTAAAGTTTGAATCAGATAAGGATTTTGAGAAATTCAGCGAGGTATCGGTAAGCTGTCAATATGATTACGACGGCGTTATATATCTTTATTCCGTGACCTTCGGAGAGCCTGACCAACCGGACAGCGAAGGAAAAAACGGACAGCGTCCTGAGGATATACAGAAAATATACGAATCTTATAAAAATAAAACCGTCCCAACAGACAGCGGTTCACTTTACGGACAATAACTTAATAAAATAAAAGCGGACTTCAAAAGAAGTCCGCTTTTAATATTACTTTGCCATTCCAAGAAAAGCCGCTCCTATTATTCCGGCGTCATTTCCGAGCTTTGCAATTACTATTTCTGTATTTTTCGGAGAATTTCTCGTGTAAACCTCTTTTTTAACAAGCGCCCTGACCGGAAGAAGCAGCGGATCTCCCTCATTGCATACGCCGCCGCCTATACATAAAATGTCGGGCTGGAAAATATTAATAGTGTTGGTTATTCCGGCCGCAAGATACTTTATGAATTTATCAACTACCGCCTTTGCGGTTTTGTCGCCCATTCTCATAGCGTCAAAGGACGTTCTTGCCGTAACCTTGCCGTTTCTCTCGGCAGTTATCTTGTGCATAAGCGTATCCTTGTCATTATCCATAGCTTCTTTGGTCATTCTTATAAGTCCTGTCGCCGAAGAGAAAACCTCAAAACAGCCTTTTCTTCCGCAGGCGCACTCGGGGCCGTCTACCTCAATAACCGTATGTCCTATTTCAGCGCCGGCAAAGTTTGAGCCTGAATAAATCCTGCCGTCTATAATGATTCCGCCGCCAACGCCGGTTCCAAGCGTTATGCAGACTGCATTCTTAGCTCCCTTTGCAGCGCCGGCCACATATTCGCCGTAAGCCGCAGCATTAGCGTCGTTTTCAATAAATACCGGCTTATCTATGTATTCCTTGATATAATCGACCATCGGAGTATTGTCAAAGCCGAGATTACAGGAATATTCTATAATTCCTTTTTCACTGTTGGCTATGCCCGGAGTACCGATGCCAACCCATTCAATCTGATTCATATCAAGACCGGCTTCCTTTACGGCCTGCACCGAAACCCTTGCCATGTCGGCCGCAATTTCCTTTTCGGGCCTGGGCAGATTGGTTTTTGTACTTGCCTTTGAAATAATTTTATAATTTTCGTCCACCACTCCGGCTACAATATTTGTTCCTCCAAGATCAATACCAATATAATATTTCATAATGAACTCCATTCCGCCGCCTTTTTTGATTATATATATGGCGCCGGAAATCTCCAAGCGGCA
>ERZ860023.1225-NODE-1225-length-10794-cov-3.473135_pt1 | contig 10794 bp, 11 predicted proteins | sample MGYA00509983_ERZ860023 | MGnify/ENA primary metagenome ERZ860023 (study PRJEB30046, sample SAMN00715180) | human gut metagenome | study: EMG produced TPA metagenomics assembly of the A metagenome-wide association study of gut microbiota in type 2...
TGTAGCCGATCTGCTGCCAGCACATCAGGATGATGAGGCCCCAGAAGCCGTATTTGCTCTCCAGCACCACGGAGGTGTTGTACTTCACCAGAATGCCGTCGAAAATCATGGACCAGATATAGCCCAGCACGATGCCGCCGATGAGGTTGGGCATGAAGAATACCGTGCGGAACAGGTTGGAGCCCTTGATGCCCTTGGTCAGGAAGTACGCCACCGTAAAGGCCAGCACGTTGATGAACGCCACCGACACGAGGGCGAACAGTGCCGTGTACCAGAAGGCGTGGAGGAAGCTGCTGTCGGAGAAGGCCTTCACATAGTTGCAAACCCCACCCATGTCCACTGGCTGGTGAGCTTGAACTTGCAGAAGGACAAAAACGCACCTTTCAGGAAGGGGTACAGGAACCCGATGCAAAAGGCGGCGAAGGTGGGCAGCAGAAAAAGCCACACCATCCGTTGAATGGGCCGACGGATCAGACGGCTGCTGAGTGCGGCCGCGTCACGCTTTCGATGTAATCGCTTCATTCTTTCAACTCCTGTTCTGCTGTTCTGCGGTTATTGTCATGGCGAAAGCTCTTGCCCGACCGCGTCGGACAACAGCTCACGCCACCACGGAGAAAGCGCAGGCGGCGGGGGGGGGACCCCCGCCCCCCGCTTCGCGGGGCCGTGGCTCGCCCTCTATCTTCTCACGAATTTGTCCCTGATAATTGTCACACACGCGGTCGGTTTACCCTCTATTCGTGTCGGCGCATCCTTTATCTCGTATCATTGCGCAAGGTCTGTCGCTTTGGCTTTTCGTTGCAGACCCAGCGTGTCGTAAATCTCCTGCAAGCGTTCTTTGGCCTTGTTCTTGGCAATCGGCGTCTGTTTCTGAAATGCGTCGTTTATCATCTTCACGATTTTATAGTCGTCGCCGATTGAAAGCCCCTTTACCAACTCGCGGCGGATGTTGCCTACATGGTATTTCAACGCCTGCACTTTGGCCGTTCCCAACTCGTCGTAAGCCTGCTTCACCAGCGGATGCCGCTGTTCTATTACAGCGCATAGTTCGGCGGGGCTTTCTACCACGAAAAATTGCTCGGTCATTGTTTTCAGTCGGCAGTATTCGTCGAACAACTCCCGAAAAGTAGTCCGCGCTGTCGGGTTGGCCGCAAGGTGTTCCACGACTTTGCTGTATGTCTGCACCGTTACCTTGTAGCCGTTTCGTTGCAGTTCGTCGGTAAGGTTTACATAGGTTGCGTAAATATGTCGGCTGATTTTGAAATTCACGATGTCCATGTTGGCGAGGTTCTTTTCCACGACAAGGCGGTTATCGACTATCCGCACATATTGTTCGTTGATATAAGGAATCTTCGATAAGGTTTTAACCCGTGTGGCTTCACTCAGCGAGTTTATCTCGGCGGCATAGCTTTCGGCGTCTGCAAGCGTCCGCTGGGTAGCCGCGACGAATTCGTCGAGCGTTACGGCTTTGCTGTATTTGGTCGTGGAATAGACGTGCACGATTTGCGCCTTGTAACGGGAATCTCGGATGCGTCCGCATATCTGCGTAAAGAGCGTTGAAATATCCAACAGCGTGTGCGCCTTTCGTCCGTCGCTGACGATGAATGTAACACCGTCGGGGTCGAAGATGTCGCACCCCTCGAAGCAGGTCGAGGTGTAGAAGTTTACTTTCTTCGCAGGGTCGGAGGGCTGGCCGATGGGATAGGCATTGCCTAATTTGCGCTGGTTCTCCTGCCTACTCTCCCCGCTCGTGGAGCACACCACTTTGACGGCTTCGGGAGCGAGTTTGAGCGTGTCGATGACCTTTGCGATAAATTCCACGCTGTTGACGAAGATATGCAGGTTGTAGGGCAATTCGTCGCGCAGGACTTTGACGCACTCCGACACGATGTATTTGTCGGGTTTGTTGGTCTGCCGCGAACGTACCTTAACCTCCGTAAGGTCGGGTCAGTCGATTTCGCAGGTTGGCAGGTGGCGCAGTTCCTCCAACATGTATTCCCGTTCTATGGGTGTTGCCGTCATATAGGTTGCCTTGTCGAATTTAGCGGCTTCTGCAAGTAAATTCTTAATGGCATTATGTCGGAACGAATAGGAGTTGAACAGCACGTGCCACTCGTCCACCAGCAGGAACAGCTCTTTGTAGGGGTCTATGCCGATGCTCTGTAAAGCGGAAACGACGCGCGGCAGGGAGTCGTAAGTCGTGGCTATCTTTAAGGGGGAATGAGTACGGGCGAATTGCGTGATGTCCCCCTCGGTAATGTCTTCGTACACGCCCAACACCTCTATATCGTCGGTGCGGCAGACGGTCTTGTTCTTCACCAATGCCACGTAAGGCATAGCGATAAGGGTGGGAATGGAGTTGCGGATTGCCAATTCGGTAGCCCCGCACCCCGTCTTTTTCTTGTTAAAAAGACAATTCACGGGAATTTCGGTCATAAAGTCCCGAAGAAAGTTTGCACCTTTGGGTGCGTCGATGGTTCAGTTTTGCATAAGTAATTCGTTTTTAGTGAAATAAAATCTGTAATTATTTTTAATCCTGTATTGTTATTATTAAAGAGATAGTCCATTTCGGAATCAAAAAATATTACACTCGGAAACAAGAAAAAGAGGTGCTGAAAAACACCTCCCGATTATGGACGGACTCGACATTAGGACTACTCCTTTTTCGTATTATAAAGATAGCACCTTTTTTATTGACAACAAAGGTCGAACAGCAATTAATCCGAACATTTTTATCTATGTCTTAGATGGCCTTATAGGGCTGTTTACGGGGTGGCGGAGTGTGTTCGACGGGGAAATTAATGTGCAAAATGTAGTATTAGCGGGTATTTTACATAGTCTGTTGTTCTAAAACACCTTTCGTGTCATGCAATTCAGTACTATTAGCGGTTCGGTACATAGTTCGGCTGTTCTGAAATTCCTTTCGAACACGTGTTTTAGGTGCTAATAGCGGTTTTTGCATGGTAAATAAGTGCGATGTACACGTAAAAAGCCGTAAATTTGGGTGTAAAACGCTATTTTATGAATGAGAAAGAAGCCGATGCCATCCGTAAGAGTATGTATGAATCCTTACTGATGGATGAAAACGATAAGATTGTGCATTGGGATTTCGACCCGATGCGCCGTGAGTTGCGCGAGTATGTCGATATTGCCTGCGGATGTGATGAACAGACGTATGGAATCCGCACACCGCAGTTTGAATATCGCTACTGTACGGGGAAGATTAAGATGCCCTTTGCCAAGTCGGATTATCTGGCTAACGACGATATAATCGCTACGGTTATGGGATTGGGGCTGGATGTCGAGAAATTTTGGTTTGCGCTGGTCTTTATTTACGATTATGTCGAAACCTCGTTTAAGAACTGCGGCCTTGTGAAACCCGCGTCTTTGAATAAGGCGGTGCAAAATCTGTTCAAAGAGTTAGGCGAGGATTTCACGGACGATGATATTGAAATAACCCTTAAAAAGAACAGAAAGAAAGTCGAGGTTCTGCCCGTTATAAAGCGTGGGATTTTGGACTGGTTGCGGGAAACCTATGAACGGGAATGCAAAGGCAGGAAGATTCAGTATTACGGGATTGACACGGGTAATTTCGACGAAACCTATCCGAGTACGTCGTTTCGGATTTATCGGACTGTGGAGATGTATCGGGATATGCTGAACGCTTTATTGGGCGACAACCGCCCGAAGCAACCCGATAAAAGTGTTTCATTGAATCGGCTGTTGCTGATTTCGCGTATCTGTTACCTCTATGAATTTACCCGTAATGACAGTTATTTATATGGCGACGAAGCAATAAAAGGAATAATTAAGTCCTACAAAAGGCGTACGCCTGCAACTTATTCCGCTGTTTATCTGTAATTTGCAGAGGGAGAGTAAAAACGCCCTTTATTTCACTCCCCGTGTTTGGGGTGCGAAAAGTCAAATCTTTGTAGTGTCGAAAGGGATAAACCCGACGACCTGCAAACGCTTGGGCAAGGGATGCAGCATAATTTAAGCCCCTCTGTAAAAGGAGTATTTAAGATTATGAACACTATTATTGGAAAAAACAACGTAAACGAGCAGACCACGGCAAACGCCGCAACCGCTACGCCTGCTCCCGTTGCCGAACAGAAAGAACAGCAGACTGCGCAGACCTCGCGCCGCCGCCGTTCGACTACGCCCCCGATGTGGCGGGTAATGACGCAGGCGCGGCCCGTTTTCGATGTCCAACTGAAAAAGGATAACGAAATAAAATTGGCCTGCATCAACAAATTTATGAATGCGGCTTACTCGGATGCGAACAAGTTTTGGGCTGATTTCATGGAGCAGGTAAATATCCTGCTTGACAGCCGCAGGTATTGCCGCGAGTGCGAAATCTTGGGCTTGAAGCCTGAATATGTAGCGGAACATATTGTGTTCCTCGGTAGTGCCACGATGAAAAAGGTGCTGAAAGACGGTGTATCCCGTACATTAGGGGCTGATGTGCAACTTTACGGGAAACGCTTCTCGCCCGAAGATGCGGACAAGTTTCTGTCGGAAGATATAAAACGTCTTCCCGAACAAACGACGGTCGCCTAATTTCAGCCAGCCGTCGTTGAAAAAAAAGGACACTCCGTATATTCGTCGGAGTGCCCTTTTTTGTTCACAATAGATTCTGCATGGCCGCGTCGATTTGGCTATTTTCGAACGAATCCAAATAGATTTGAGTGGTGGATAAATCGGAATGTCCCAACGATTCGGAAATGATAGCAATATTCACTCCCGACCGTTTTAAGACCGTAGCAAACGTGTGCCGAGCGACATAGGTAGTCAATGGCATTTCCAATCCTATTTGCTCTCCCAGCGTCTTTAATTCTCGATTGACTTTTCGCAAAACCTTATGCAGGCGATTGAAAATCTGCTGTGGGGTGGTGTGTTCATGGCGATTGAGGATAGGGAAGATATAATCTTCTCCGTGTCCTGCCATACCGTACTTTTCGAGAATCTGCAACGCCATAGGGACGAGTTGAAAGGACAGCAATTTCTGCGTTTTGTGACGGGAATAGTTTACACGGCCTTTAACGATGTCCTTATAACGCAACCGTGCAATATCGCCGAAATTCATCCCTGCCGTGAAATAGGAGAATAGAAATAAATCTTTGGCAAGGCGTCGATATTCCGTCGTGTGTCCCTCTGTAATTTCAAGGTCGATTAACCGTTGGATGTCATCCTTGTCAATTGCCCGTTTGCGGGTTTTGGCCCACAAACTGCCCACTTGGTAGATGCTGAACGGGTTTTGCTTTACCGCTACTTTACCCTCCTTGACAGCCTTGTTGTAGATGGCTTTGAAGATAGCGAACCGTGTAGCAATGCTGTTGTCCTTGTTCCCTCGTTGGCGCAGGTGCAATTCCAACCCTTTCAGATAGTCGAGGTCGATAGCCTCCAATGCGGTTTTGACCGATTTGTAGCCGTTCAGCACTTGCAGGGCGTATTTGTGCTTGGTGGCTGAGTTGATTTTACCGAGCGATTCCAGCCGTTCGATTTCAGCGTTGAAACCGTCCTCGATTGTAATTCCTGCGTGGCGGCTCTTGTCGGTTTCGAAAAGCGTGTCGAATGTTACGGGAATATCCAATGCTTCCAGCCTTTGAATCTTCTTACGATAGCCTGCCAACGTGCTGTCTATCTGACTTTGCAGGGCAGCGCGTTCGGGGCAGTTTGCCGTTATCATTTCGGCGGTTTTGTCCCAATAATGCGGCTCTACCGAAATGCCGAGCGAAACGGTCTTGTGGGTGCGTTGGTGCGTAAAGCGGATTGCCAACGGGGATTTGCCGTTTTTGTAAACGATTTCATGACGGCAGATTGCTTTGATTTTCATCTGTTTGCGTATTAAGCAAACAGCGCTGGGCGTCTAAATTTTATGTGTAACATTATGTGTAACATTGCCTGTCTGAATCGCTCTTTCAACCCTCTTTTCCCTCGCCGAACGGCACAAAAAAAGAGATTACAAAAACTGTAATCTCTTGATTGTTAGAGCCGAAACCGAGATTTGAACTCGGGACCCCTTCATTACGAGTGAAGTGCTCTACCGCTGAGCTATTTCGGCAATAGGGAGTTTTGTGAAACCCTTTCGGGATGCAAATATCGGAAAATTTTTTGAATAAAATCAAATGGTAAGGACTATTTCTTGGAAAAAGTGCGATTTTTTCTCTCATTCTTGCTATCTTCGCCCCGAAAATTTCGTATCGCCATGGTTTCGGAGGTCGTACGGACCGGAATCCGAATCCTCGGGAAGATAAAAAATTACGAGGAGTTAATCCGCTAATAAACAAAACCGTCATGCAAGATAAGGCTACGCTCAATCCTACTCCGGATCAGACATTCGAGATCGTTGGTCAGGGGGCGTATGATTTTGTACGGGTTCTGACCCATTCCAAACAGTTGCAGCGCCAGGGGCGGGTCGAAGAGGCCTGCAACGAACGCTTTCACGCCTTTCAGCGCATTTCCGAATTATTGCCCGAAGACGAGGAGGTGATTCTCGAATGGGAGGATCCCAATACGCGTGCGGCGCTCGAGGTGATTCACGCTTCGGCGATCGACCATTTCCTGATCAACGATTTCGAAATGTCTACCGCCATGCTCGAATTGCTTCTCGAACTGGATCCCGAAGACCATCTGGAGGCAATTATCCTGTTGGCGTTCAATTACCTGGCAATGGAGGAGTACGAACTTTTCGACGAGGTGAGCAACGATATTTCCGATAAATACGCCTGCAAGGAGGTGCTGACCATGTGGGCGGCTTTTCGGCGCAGCGGCCGTATTCCCGAGGGCGATGCGATCCGTTTCAGGACCCGATTCGCACCCTATTTTGCCGAATTTACCGCCGACGAACATCCTGCCGACGGGCAGTACCTGGAGGATATCGAGAGCGAGCGCCCTTCGGTGCAGGCCCAGGCTCGTGAGCTGTGGCTCCGCACTGAAAATCTCTGGACGCTTTTTCCCGATTTTATTGCGGCGCTTCGAAGGTAGCCCCTCCCGATTTTCTCCGGGGCGAAGTTGCCGGCAAGGGCATATATGCCGTCTATCGTGCGAGTTGTTATGAGAGGAGGGCGATTTGCGAGGGGATTTCCCCGATTTTACGAATCCGACCGGCGTAGTTCGTCACTCCTTTGTCCGGTGTGTGCGAGCCTTCCGGATCTTTTTGCAAGAGATCGAATCGAAGTTTTCGCCCGATCGGAAGCCGATGAATATCGGGGTAATTAAAATGTGTATTTGTAAAAAAGAAACACCGGACTTCATAGTCCGGTGCCTTGTTTCTTATCCGATCGTATCGACCAGTTTGTAGAGCTTGTCGCCCCGGCGGATGAGTTGGACGGTTTTGACCGAGCAGGTCGTTCCCTGGAGTACTGTTTGCACGGGGTGCTCGTCCACGAAGATTTCGTCCCCGTGCTGTTCGACCACTCCGGTCGTTTCGCCCACCCAGAGCAGTTCGTCCCCTTCGTATAGGGGAGCCGCTTCGACGAGCACCTCGGCCACCGATATTTTTTTGAAGAAGTTGGTCACCTTGCCCACATAGACTTTGCGTTTGGTGGCGGCCGATCCGTGGTGGCGGCTGTGCTCCACGATCGGGCGTCCTGCGTAGTATCCCTCCCAGAATCCGCGATTGAATACCGTTGCCAGCCGCTCTTTCAGTGCGGCGGCCAGTTCCGGCGTGTAGTCGCCGTCTTCCATGGCCCGGAGCGCCCGGTCGTAACATTCGACCACGCGTTTGACGTATTCCGCACCCCGCGCACGCCCTTCGATCTTGAGGACCCGCACGCCCGATTCGATGAAGTAGTCGAGAAAGTCGATCGTGCAGAGGTCTTTGGGCGAGAGGATATAGTTGCCCTCGACGTCGAGTGTTTCGCCCGTTTCGGGGTCCGTAACCAGATATTTGCGACGGCAGATCTGCCGGCAGGCTCCCCGGTTGGCCGAGAATCCGTCGCTGGTGTGGAGCGACAGGTAGCATTTGCCCGATATGGCCATGCAGAGGGCGCCGTGGGCGAACATTTCGATCCGTACCAGCTCTCCGCCGGGGCCCGTGATCCGCTGCCGTTCGATTTCCCGGCTGATACGGGCGACCTGCACCAGGTCGAGTTCCCGGGCCAGGACCACTACGTCCGCCCATTGGGCGAAGAACCGGACGGCTTCGATGTTGGAGATGTTGCTTTGCGTGGAGATATGTACGGCCATGCCGACGCTGCGGGCATATTGGATGGCGGCCATATCGGTGGCGATGATGGCGTCCACGCCCACCTCGCAGGCACGGTCGATGGTCGCGTGCAGGGTTTCGATCTCTTCGTCGTAAATCACCGTATTGACCGTCAGATAGCTTTTCACGCCGTGTTCACGGGCGATCGAAACGATCTGCCCCATATCTTCCAGGGTGAAGTTGGCGGCGGATTGGGCCCGCATATTGAGCCTTCCCACTCCGAAATAAACGGAGTTGGCTCCGGCGTCGATCGCTGCATGCAGGGATTCGTAACTTCCTGCAGGAGCCATGATCTCTATGTCGCTGCGTTTCATTGGGCCGAGGATTTATTTGTTGCGTCCGATCAGGCTGCCGGCGTACTCCCGCAGGCGGGCCGTGCCTTCCGATTGTACGGATAACGTATCGAGAATGTTCAACGCCCGTTCGAAGCGGTGGTTGATCTGCTGTTCGGTCAGACGGGCGACGCCCAGTTTGTCGAAAACCTCCCGCACGCGCGCGATCTTCTGCTGATCGGAAAGAGTCGGATCGGAATAGGTCGAAGCGAGGATTCGATGCTCGGCGGCCGACGCCTTGCTGAGGGCCATGACCATCAGGTAGGTCTTTTTGCCTTCGAGGATGTCGCCTCCGATCGCCTTGCCCAGCCGTTCGTCGCCGTAACTGTCCAGCAGGTCATCCTGCAACTGGAACGCCAGTCCCAGTTCGGTGGCGAAACGATAGAGGCGTTGACAGTCTTCTTCGCCCGCCCCGCCGATGATCGCTCCGATGACGGTCGCACCCGACAGTAGGGCCGAAGTTTTGAGTTCGATCATGTGGAGATACTCTTCGACCGAAACCGACTCCCGGGTTTCGAAATCCATATCGTACTGTTGGCCTTCGCAGACTTCGATGGCCATCGTATTGAAGCGGGCGAGAATCTGCGGCAGCACTTGGGGCGGGTATTCGCTCAACAGGCGGTAGGCGCTGATGAGCATCGCATCGCCCGACAGGATGGCGACGTTCTGTCCCCATTTGGCGAAGACGAAGGGTTACCCCGGCGCATCGCCGCGTTGTCCATGATGTCGTCGTGCAGCAACGTGAAATTATGGAAAACCTCGACGGCTGCCGCTGCCGGCATGGCCGCCTGGGGCTGGTCGGAGAAGATTCCGCAGGTAAGCATCAGCAACATGGGACGCAACCGTTTCCCGCTCATCGTGAGGGAATAGCTGATCGGTGCGTACAACCTGCCGGGTTCTTCGGGATATCCGATTTGTCCCAGATAATGTTCGATGGCTTCCAGAATTTGGTCGTTGTTTTGCATGCTGAAATCCGATGGGTAAGAATCGTTGAACTTCGTCGTCATTTTCTCTGTCCGGCATAATTCGGGCAAGTTCGTTTTGCCTGTGCCTGGTGGAAATACTCCCCCAAAAGTAGGAAAAAAAGTCGATAGCGTGCAATTATTTTCTAACTTTGACCGGATTAACCTGTAAAATTTATCCTTTTTATGAAAAAATTGGTCATCGGCGTCGATATCGGAGGGATCAATACGGTCCTCGGTTTGGTCGATCGCACGGGTGAAGTCTATGCGCGATCTTCTTTTCGTACAGCGGAGTACCCTTTTTTCGACGACTATTCGGCTTATGTCGAAATGCTCGTACGGACGCTGCGGGAGCTTTGTGCGGCGATGCCTGCCGGGGCTGTACTGTCGGGTATCGGGATCGGTGCTCCGAATGCCAACTATCATACGGGCCGGATCGAGCGTCCGGTCAATCTCTGGAAGTTTCGATCCGGAGAGCCGAATCCGGAGGAAGGGCGGCGGTTTTTCTCGCTTTGCAAGGAGGTCGGCAACTCTTTTCCCGGGATTCCCGTCCGTATTACCAACGACGCCAATGCCGCCGCTCTCGGGGAGATCGCTTACGGCAATGCCGGGGGAATGCGGGATTTCATCATGGTAACGCTTGGAACCGGGTTGGGATCGGGATTCGTTGCCGGCGGTCGGATGATCTACGGGCACGATGGCATGGCCGGAGAGCTGGGGCATGTCGTCGTCGAACCCGGAGGACGGCAATGCGGCTGCGGACGCCGTGGCTGTCTGGAAACCTATGTTTCCGCGACGGGTATCAAGCGGACGGTTTTCGAGTTGATGGCCCGGGAAACGGTGCCGAGCGTTTTACGCGATGTACCTTACGACAAGTTCGACGCCCGGATAATTACCGAAGCGGCGCAAAAGGGTGATTCGCTGGCGCTCGAGGTTTTTCGCTGTACGGCGGAGAGGCTGGGAAGGGCCCTTGCGAATGCCGTAGCGATCACCTCGCCCGAAGCCGTGTTCTTCTTCGGCGGCCTGGCCCAAGCCGGGGAGCTCCTGTTGGAACCGACGCGCCGTTACCTGGAGGAGAATTTGCTGCCCGTTTACCGGGGCAACGTGAAGGTGCTGCCCAGCGGCATTCCGGCCCAAAATGCCGCGATCCTCGGCGCTTCCGCTCTGATCTGGAACGAATGATTCTTGCAGGGATCGTTGCGGATTCCAGGTGTAAATATCGTCGCAAACCACTCTGTGACAGAAAGCGTCCGGCCCTGCCAGAAAGTGCATGCATTTTGTGATCCGCCAGAAG
>ERZ860023.1229-NODE-1229-length-10773-cov-2.034801_pt1 | contig 10773 bp, 23 predicted proteins | sample MGYA00509983_ERZ860023 | MGnify/ENA primary metagenome ERZ860023 (study PRJEB30046, sample SAMN00715180) | human gut metagenome | study: EMG produced TPA metagenomics assembly of the A metagenome-wide association study of gut microbiota in type 2...
TATATGTTTCCAGCACTTATAGATTTGAATCAGCGAAAAAACGATGGCAACCACGCCAAGAATAATGTCCAATTTCGCCGCCCCATTTAAAAGTGATGGAAAGGATGAACAGATGGATGCCGATAATAATAAATGCGTACTGCGCATGAAGCGGCGTTTCTACAGGCGTGATAAATTCCCATACGAATGACTCTATCGCAACCAGCCATTCGTAAAGGCTCATCGTCAGCACGCAGAGCGCCATCTTTGTACTTTTGCGCAGTGCAATAGCTGGAAACAACCAGACCATAGACTGCGCAAGGTAATACAGATATTCGGCGGGAAAAGAATCAACAAGCACCCATCCAAGATACACAGACATCACCATTGCCGGAATGAACACCAGAAACGCTACCATGCCCGTGCAGGCAAAACCCAGCACATACATGATCATGATGGCAACGTCTGCGCCGAACATTATTTTTTACCGCGCGATGGTGAGCGGGTAGAGCCGTTTGGCTTAACTGCGCCAGTTTTGCCGCCAGTTTTTGTGTTGCCAGTAGCGCGTGAACGAGACGGACCGTTTGTTGAACCCATGTTTAAATCTCCTGTTGTTTGATTAGCATGATTTTAGCATATTCCTGTTGACGTAGATTGATGGGGTGTTTATAGTAATGACGTAGAAACAACAATAAATGCTAGAGGTGATGAAGATGAGCAGCAACGCAAAACATTATGATTATTACATGGTTGAAGGTGCTGATGTTAAGAAAGTTATTGACTCATATGATGACATCCAAAAGCGCCGCAATGAAATTCTCGGTGATGCAATGAAAAAGGTTGGCGCTATCGCTTTCACCACGACACGTAGCTGGGGAGCAGTCGGTGGTGGCTTACTTGAGAGCTTTGTGTGGAGTAAGCAGTTTGAATTTCCGTGCCCTGTGACAATAAAGCGCGAAGACTTCTGGGAAGGTCAGCGTGTAATTGTGGCTCGTGGGAAAGGAAACACAAAGGATGGTCGTGAATACAACAAAAAGCTGGACGCAGTGATGCGAGAAGCAAATGAGCAATTAAAGTTATTGCCAGAATGGAAAGACTACATAGTTAATCATTATGGAATTGCGCGCACGGGCATTTGTGAGCAATCAGGTCGCGGACTTTGTTTTGCAATGCTGTCTACTTATGGCGGCAAACACCCGCAAAAGGATGATTGCCTGATTTTTGCCGTGCCAAATACAAAAGATGAAGGTCATGGGCAGGTAACAATACCTGACGATTTTAAGCAGATAACCTACGGTCAGTTTTACGATATTGCTAATTCTGGTGATGAGGAGTGATCATGGCAAACATGTACTACTGTATGTTCCGCAATACCGTGATTGATTTTCGTAATTGTGTTGATGCACTCAGCAATGCTGGCTCTATTGATGACTTCAGCGGCCCAGAATGCTGCGCCGCAGAGCAAATGTATCATCTGGCCAATGCATACATTGCAAACTATGAACTTTTATTAGAAGAAAGTGGTGAATCAAATGAAAGATGAATTCAAGGGTACGAAAGGTGAGTGGGAGTGCGTTAAGCGCCATGAAGTTTATACTGATGTAGTTGATGATAATGGTTTTGGGATTATTAGGGTGATTAATTCTATAGCAATTATCCCCGGTTGGGAGAAGGCTGGGTTTGAACACTGGAGCGATGAAGGCGCTCATAGGGATGTATCACGCATTGAGCATTTGTCGAATGCAAAGTTAGTAGCCGCAGCGCCAGAATTACTCGAAGCACTTCGCCAGCTTCGCGATTACGTTGATGATGTTTGCGCTGTATCTTCCGATGACTGTCATGATGACCATCCGTTAAATCTGGCTAACAAAGCGATCAAGAAAGCATTAGGAAAGAAAAAATGAAAACACTCAGCAAAATATATTCAGACAAAGAAACGCGTAACGGCATCGCTGTTAACAAAACCTATCTCGTGCCAGTTGAGCAAATCTATCTGGAGCCGGGATATAACATCCGTGAAGCAGATGAGCAGCATGTGGAGTATTTCGCACAGTGCTGGGAGTCAGGTCAGCCACTGCCAGCATTAACAGTTATTCCGGACGAGAAGGGAATCCGCATTCTTGATGGTCAGCATCGCTATCTTGGCGCATTGAAGGCCATTGAACGCGGCGCACCTATCGCGCGTATTGAGTGCAAAGATTTCACTGGCGACGAAGCTGACAAAATCGCATTCATGGTGTCATCAAGCCAGGGTAAACAGCTTGACCCATTTGAACGTGCAAAAGCATATGTGCGTCTGAAAGGGTTTGGCTGGACTAACGAGGAAATCGCTAAGAAAGTTGGTCGCTCAGTTTCCGATGTGCAAATGCATCTGTCATTGGGTGATGTGCCACCAGAAATCAAGGAGCGCATTAACTTAGGGCAGATTAGCTATGCCAATGCTGTTGCCGTGACCCGCGAGCATGGTGATGATGCCGTCAAGGTTATCGACGAAGCTGTTACTGAGGCAAAGGCGCAAGGCAAGGATAAAGTTACCGCTAAAGTGCTCAAAGCGAAAAAGGTTAAGCCAGTTGACCGTCTGGTTGAGTTGCTGAAAGATGCTGACCATGTGCGATTCATGGCTGGCTTTGTGATGCCAGAAGATGAAGAGTTCATCCAGATTCAGGCGAAGGATATTCAGGAAGTTATGGCGATTTTGGAGCAGATGAAATGAATCAACAACAAGTAACGTGCGCAATCAAAGATATACTTAATCAATGCAACTCAGATGATGAGTTCAGAATTGCTATGTATTGCATTATTGAATTTATGCTCATATCTGACTTTAGTGTTGAAGAAATGATTTCCTGCATTGAAAATGCAAGTGGTGATTATGTTGAATCTGATAGGTGCATAGATGACATGATTGCTGAACTGAAGGATAACTACAAATGACCCCAGAACAATTCATAGAAAAACAACTCAGCGCCAAGCTACCAGATATCGACCAGCGCGCAATTGATGCAGCGATTGAGCATTACAGGCGTCATCAGAGCGCGAAGAAAGGTAGTATTTTTGATGAGTGCCTGAAAGTCGCAAAACAACACATGATAAAGGTAAAGTGATGAAATTAAAAATCAGCAAGTTATTACTCGAAGGCTCATTGATGTTTCAGGCCAAGAATGATGTGCGTTACTACCTCAATGGCATCTGTTTTATGCCGGATGGTCGCGTTGCAGCTACTGACGGTCATCGCGCATTCATTGCCAGTAAGCATGAAAATAAACTCACTGATAACGTGATTGTGTCAGTCAGCAAGTCACCGTTAAAGCGCTACTCATATGCAGTGCTGGACACTAAAACAAAAATGGTCACTTATCACGATGAACTTGATGTAATGGTCGGTGCTGGTATCTGCGAAGTTATTGACGGGAGATTCCCGGATATTGATCGCGTCATTCCAAAACAGACTGCGCCAGCCGAGAAAATCGGCTTCAATGCAAAATACCTGGCAGATGCTGAAAAGCTGGCGAAATTGTTTAATCCGAAATGGGAAGGCGTGCGCTTTGACCTGAATGGCAATACTAACGCCGCCGTTGCCAGTGTCAGCGCTCCAACTGGCGAGACAGCAAAAGTTATTGTTATGCCAATGAGGATTTAGTGATGAGCATTAAAGAAAAAACAAAAAGTGCAGCCATTGCAGCGCGTGATGCTTTAAATATGGGTTGCAGTGTAAGAGCGGCAAACGAAGCGTTTAGTGAAATTGCTGGATTTTATCTTAATCATTCAGGGAAAAGAGATTTCATAAAGCTACTGAATTTCTACGCCGACCCGGATAAACAATAAACAAAGCCCCTCGCGGGGCTTTTCTTTTATCATGCCAGATAAGTATCATCCTCAAACCATGACACATACGCATTGATATTCTGCGCCGCAGTATCCAGTGATGTTATGCGAAGCAAATACGTCGTATTTGGTGCCATGATAATCTGCTCGCCGAGTTTCGCCTGCGAGTTACCCTGCCCCTGATTCGATGCGTTGCCCTCACTGTATGTTGCCGCTACCGTCATCTGCCCGATGTTTGTCACGGTAGCGCCAGTAAGTAACTGCGCCGTAGCTGCCTGCGGCGTTATGTCGTTTGGGTTGTTAATCTCTGCAGCCGCACCGCCAGCGGCAACCGCGCCGCGATAGATTGATGCAATAACACCCTTCCCTGTGTAACCAATGATGCGCTGGTTAAATATCACCTGTTTTGCTCCGGTGATAAATATGCTATCAAGGTTTGAGCCGCCAGCAACATCAGTTACTCTACGCGACGCAGTGAACAGCTTGCCTTGCTTGTTGGCGCGCTCAATATATGACTGCGTGGTGATGTCGCTTAGCGCCACGTCAGGTTGAAGGTTTACTACCGATTGCGGAGAGACACCAGCGCGCCAGACAGAAACGCGCAGCGAACTTACCGCTGCTGGCAATTCAGTTTTGATTATCTTCAGGCGCAATGCCACGCCGTAATAATTATTATTGTTGACGTCAATCCAGTAGTTGCCAGATTCAAATGGCGACACCTTCACGGACACGGTTCCGCTAACCAGTGGCGTGTATGCGCCAGATGAATTAAGCGGCATCACGTTAACCTGTAGCGCAGTCCAGTCAGCGGACATCAACTCATCAAGCATCACCTCACCGTCATCCCGCGTGGTGAATATGTCGTATCTTACAGCCATAGAAACCCCCCAATAAAAAACCCGCATGATGCGGGTTTAGTTTACTCTGCTTTCTTTTTCTTTGTCGTCTTTTCTTGTGGGGTTGCTACTTCGAAAGACTTTTCCAGTTCCGGCATAACGCGCAGCTTTGACATCAGATGCTCAGCAGGCTCTGTGATAACCTCGCCAAGCTGCAATTCACGAATCTTGCCTTTCTCTTTAACAAATATTCCGCGTGCGATGACTTCGTATTTAGCCATTTTTTACCTCCGAAAGACTCTGCTTAAGGAGATAACCCTCAAGCATCCAGATTTTATTTACCGCATTCTCTCTGGCAATCTTGCGACCAATTTCAGCATCGAAATTCTCTGGACTGGCGCAGGCGCTTTCTCCGGTCACGGTGAATCCGTTTTTCAACACCAAGACGCAGAAAGTGAGCAACTTCAATGGCGATAAATTACGATCGCCTTCTTCTGGTTTTTCCCTGCCACAATATTCGTTGCTGGAAATGGCGCCATTACGTCCATCATAACCCGTAAAGTAGTGCTCGCTGACAATGACGTCTTCAATGTGTTTTCTGGTTACTCGTGACGCTTCACTGCCTTTGTCCTGAATCTCTTGCTCAATGCCTTTATTACCCGTGGTGACCTCTAATGGTTACAAAGGGGCTTTCGCCCCTTTTTTATTACAGCGGAGTTTGCGTTCCGTAGCCGTTGAACACTTTGGACTTACCAGTGAAATCCTTACGGATTTGCAAACCGAAAGCTGACCACACCATAAAGTTAAAGTTATCGTGCGGGTTGTCACGGGCTGCCGCATAGGTGGAAACAGGCTGAGCAACACGCGGACGGATGTACATGTCGTTGCGAACGTAGCCAACGAAATGGTTGCCAGTCAGCAGGAAGTTGGTGCCAATCTTGCCGATGCGACCATTGCCAAACTGCGTGATGTACTGTTCAACAGTGCCACCTTTGAAACCTGCTGCATCAGAATACGGACGCATGAAGCTACGACGCACTGCCGGGGAAACCCATAGAGTCACCTGCTCAAATACGTTCTGCGCATCCAGAATAGCCTGGAAATCCTGATTGAAGAAGGTCACGATTTCATCTGGCGTTGCGGTTTGCAGGTCGATATTCAGGCCGCCGGAAGCATTCAGGTTAACCTGAATGGTGTTCGGGTGGTTGGTGATACCGTAACCAGTGTAAACGCCGTTCACGTTCAGAGTCTGGTCGCCGGTCAGCAGATACTGCGCCATGTCAGAACGCAGGTTAAAGGTGACGTTGGCCTGATCGTCCAGCAGTGGGTCGAAGCCTTCAGACTGCATGCCCAGCAGTTCGCGCCATTCGCGGCTGTAGCCAGTTTTGAAGATTGGAATCACATCGCCAGTGTAATCGTAGCGAGTTTTATCCAAATCTTCCGGCTCCTGACCAGACAGAGTGCGGACGACCTTACCAGCATCGGAAGCAATGCGGCTGATTGCCACAGTCTTACCGATATTGATGTTTGCCGCGATACCCATCAGGTCAGCCATCATATCCTGACCAGCTTCGTTGCGGAAAACACGGGTGGTAACATTATCCACGTCGCGCCAGTAATCTTTTGTTACCAGTGCGGTGGCGTTAACACCGTAAGTTTTCGCCAGTTCAGCTTCTGCGTTGCAGAACACTTTACGGTCGATGGTGAGATGTTTCCACTGGTCAGCCACTACTGCGGAGTTGGCTACCAAATCTTTGGTAAAAATAATCTTTTCCATTATTAAGCTCCAGCAGGCATGGAAGCATTGCCAGCGCGACGAACTGCAACCAGCTCAGCGCCGTCAGAGGCAACGGTGTAAGTTTCATAGGAGTAGAACAGGATATTATCCCCATCACCAGCAACCTTCAGCGCACCAGCGCCATTGCTTGCCAGCGGAGTACCTTTCTTCAGCACTGAACTCTGCGCAACCAGTGCGTGATAGGTAACACCAAATTCACACTGCACAGCCATGCCAGTAGCATTAGCCGGAACTGCTTCAGATACATCACCGCCGCCGATGTAGTTGTGCTGAAGCACGTAAGGGAACCCCTGACCGCCAGCGGTAGCGTGTGCGATGATTTTGTCATCAGTGTTGAAATCAACCAGCGCGCCCGGCTGCAATGCGGCATTCATGATGCCTTCGCGAATCTGCGGGTCGTTCTTGCGAGCTGGGCCACCAATGATGGTGCCATAACGGATAGTAGCCATTATTCCGGTGCCTCCATATCAAAATCGTCATCAGCGTGGTTCGGCTGGAAGCCACCCTTCAGCGCGGCAGGCTTACTGGTCAGCGCATAGGTTTCACGCAGTGCTTCGCCTTTCAGTGCATTCACAGCGGATTCCGGCAGTTTCAGTTCAGCGATGATGGCAGCACGCATCGCGGTTTCTTCCTGCTCGGTATTCGCCTGCAATTGCTCTTTCAGCTTAACGTTTTCAGCTTCGATGTCGGTCAGCTTCTGGTTGACAGCTGTCAACGATTCCTGAACCGGCTTGAGGGCTTCAGCGAGTACCGCCTGTAATTCCTCGTTCGTCATTGAGATTTCCCCTTCAGTTGATTTTACCGGCTCAAGTTCAGTCTTATAAACAGCCTTGACCCGCTCACCGACCAATTTTACCACATCATCTTCAACGATGTAGAACTGCTGGAAAATCTGGCCTTTGATTTCAAATCCAACGCGGTCGTTGTACACGGCCACGATATAAGGCCATACAGCTTCACCGACTTCAGCTTTCAGAATCTGGCGAATCTGCTCGCTGATGTTCTCAAACGACAGGTCTGATTTGTTGGTGATGTAGTTGATGGCTTTGTGTAGCCACGATTTATAATTAATCTTGTTGGCGCTTTCGTCTGGCACAGTTGAATCCTCAAGGTTTACAGTGACGCGTTCGATTTGCTCGCCATTGGTGGCAAAGATTCCAACACCATCTTCTGGCGTTCCGGCTCCCGGTACTCCCGGTGGCAGGATTGCGAGATGGTCCCACTCCATGTTGCGCGCAATCCATGTGTATTTTTTCCCTTTGCTTGTACCTTCCGCAGCTTCGCGGTTGAGCAGTAAGCCAGTGGATACGTGGATTGGTTCAGCGCCTTTGGCTGAGTTCATTAGCGCCTCAATGCGACCGAGCAGCTCCTGTCCTTTCTCTGAACGTTCGGCGATGACTTTGTTAACCTTCAGGTCTACCAGCGCCTTGCTGCCGTCATGGGATGAGTTTTCAATCCATGCGCCAACGCTGAACTGGTTAGCTGCGCGGGTCATGCTTGCGGAGACGTATTTGCCGTCAATCATCGGGTGATTGTATGGCGCAGGTTTGCCATCAAGTCCGTGATAGCTCTTGCGAATTTCCTCACCCGGATACAGGCCATTGTTCATCACAACATCATCAACCACTGGCACGACGTTTTTAATCACGTAGTGCGGGTCTCCATCAATGATTTGCTCACTGATATTGCTTGCGGAGTTGATGGTCGTCAGGACATTAACCTGCAATTTATTATTCATGTGCTTGAACGCTTCCACTTCTGCGAGGCGTTTTTTGGCGGCTTCCTCTGTGTCGTATTCGCCAAATTGCTGTGAGCCGTCTTTCGACTTGACCACCCACTTATCGCCAATCTTGACAATCATGGTTAACTCTCCACGGTTAGTTTGTGGTCGAATTATAACACAGGGAGATATAGCACCATGAGGCGGTAGCAAGTGCAAACAATGGCGAATCGGTGAGTACGTATAGCGTGAGAAAGTAAGTGATATGGATTATGTTCATGGGCCACCTCCTGATTAAAGGATAGCAGCCCATGATGAACAAAAGATATACGGAGTTATTCTGAAATCACATCATCCATAAATGCGATAGCGGCTCCAGATAAGCAAAACAGTGCCCATAGCAAATCATCTGGTATAGAGTGTCAGCCTCAAATACTCTCGCGAATGCGTAGGCGGATAATATCCACAGTAATGGAATCATAACCCTGCCTCCCGCTTCGCTCGGTGGACGTATGACATGAACTTGCCAATCGACATTTCCTTGCGAATTTGCGCCAGTATTGCCCCTTGAATCATCCTTTCCTCGCCGTAATACAGCTTATCCAGACGAGTTTTAATAAGTGCTCGCGTGCGCTTCATGTGGTCGCGAGCCTTAAGTGCTTTCTCATGCCAGACGCAGTCGTTCTTCTTATCTGCATATTGCAGTTGACGCTCAACAGTTTCTATTTCAAACGCCAGTTGCACATCATAATCTTCAAGCTGAATGATGTCTGCTTTCATGATGTCGTTTAGTTGGATAATCATTTTTTCACCTTTAAACCTGCTTGTTCAATTACCTCAATAACATCTTCTGCATAGTAAATGGCGTGGCATCCCAAACTTTCTTCCTCTGGCAATTCAATCTCAATCTCAGCTCGCGATGCAACCCAAAATTCCCATAAGTCAGCTGTTATCCAGTTAACGTAATCACCATCATCATTAACTGCCAGATAATCCTCGCCATATGCGTGCTGAATTTTCTGTTCAAACTGCTCTCTACTCGACATCTTCACTTCCTCCACTATCCAACCCATCTTTCTACGGTTATTGGCAACAACTCATCTGATGTCACAAACAGAGTTCTGCCAGATTTATGCTTAATAGCCCATCTCATTTAGTACATCCTCAGCAAGTTTGCGGAACATGATTTGCACCCTCGCCACTTTGCGCCATTCGGCTTCGGTGAGAAATACATCCTCCTGCTGCGGCATTCCTGACATTTCGCATGGCGGCAGTGGCTCATACTCTTGCTTCTTGCGTTTTGCTTTCCCCATGTTGACCTCTTACGTTGCGAAGCAGTGAATTGAACAGATTGCTGACGTTAACCTCCTGCTCACGCCATGAATAACGCCACAGCTTCTTGTGGTGGTCATAGCTTCGCGTTACATCACCGTTATGAAACATAATGCGGATGCGGATTTTCACGATGCGATAATCAATGCCAGTGGCGGAGCTGATTTCTTTCACTTCCGCGCCTTCGTTATCAAGCAAATGGCACTTAATCGCATCATCAATGCCAGCTGCATCGTCAGAGATGAAATATTTATACTGCCATTTTCCACCACGAATCACCGACTTCTCGCGGCGAATGAAGCCAAGCGCAAGCATCTCATGCAGACGATGCGTTGTGGTGCTTGAATGCTTACCGCCGCAATGCTTCTCAATGTATGCACGCGTTGCTCCTGGATGATTGATAATCACGCGCATGATTTGTGACTTATAATCCATGATCACGCTCCTCTGCTGCCTGATTGAAGTCGTCAGCGGTGTAGAGGTGTCCGTTGCGGGTATTCCATGACTCAATTGCCCCCTTATCAGTCATGTAAGCACCAGTTTTGCATCCGCACTCGTAGCACTCGACAATCCACTCGCTATCAACACTATCCGCATGAGCTATTGTCGATTGACATAATGGGCACTCTAAAATTCCTTCATCATTCATCATTGGCATATATGGTGCGCTCATTTTATCCACTCCCCAAGATTGTTAAATTTAGGTGCATCGCCAGACCAATCGATAACATCTTTCTGTTGACTACGCTTGCGTTGCATGCGGTTTCGCACCTCTCGCAGTTCGCATTCTAGCCATTCACGAGTGCGTTCAACTTCATTCAGTCGCTGGATTAACGATTCTTCGTACAGCTCGTCATGCGCCATTTATAATTTCTCCCGTAGAATTTAATAACAACGTGCTCAACGCACAGATAACCTTCATCTTCAACCGTTACTGGTTGAACTATAAACCAACGCAGATATAAGTTCGTCAGCCTTTTCACGACCTGCAACCTCCGCCTCAAGCGCCAATGAACACATGGCAGTTTCCACAAACTTAATGGTATCCTCGCGAACGTTAAGAATTTCCATAACCTCGCGAACCTCCTTCTGGTATCTCGCTGCTATTTCTTTGTATTGCATTTCCACATCACCCCTTTCGTTGTGGTAGAATCATTCTACACCAACAGTATTGACCAAGTGACGTAGATTCGTCAATAATAAATTTCGAAAAGGAGTAATAAATATGCCAAGACCACGACGAGAGCCGATGGACATTATCACCAGCATTGTGGAGAAGCGCA
>ERZ860023.1230-NODE-1230-length-10772-cov-1.723337_pt1 | contig 10772 bp, 13 predicted proteins | sample MGYA00509983_ERZ860023 | MGnify/ENA primary metagenome ERZ860023 (study PRJEB30046, sample SAMN00715180) | human gut metagenome | study: EMG produced TPA metagenomics assembly of the A metagenome-wide association study of gut microbiota in type 2...
ATTCATCAAGTATGGATTGAGATACCGACTCATTAAGAAATGAATATTTTGAAAACAGTTCAGAATCTGTCATAATGCCAAGCTTATTTATTGTTACTGAATCAGCATTAATAGAATTCAGATACTCATATGCAGTAAATTTACTAATTATTTCCTTGTCCATCACAGGCGATAGACCATATTTAGAAACAATTTTTTTGGTAAAATAATCTACATCAGTGTTGTTAATCGGAACATCTGAAATGGCTTTACCAATTGCAAAATTAGTATCATGCTCATTAATTTCACATAATATATTGTACGAACTTATCAATTGTTGTTTTGAAACGCCTTGAACAGAGGTGACACTATCATTGGTGAATAGACGAGGAATCTCATTTTGACACCATACGCTATCCGAGCGAATATTATCACCCAAAACAGCACGAACATTTCCTGATGCTTGATTAGCATATGCTTCCGAAAGATCCTGCCATGCTTTTACATTTTCTGGATCAGTACCATTCCATATAAAACGATCAAAATCCTCATCATATGGAAATCCAGCTTCAATAAGTTTCTGCTTATTTTGCTCCATTAACATTTCCAACGTTACTCCGCCATTTGCTTTTGCAGTTTCTTTGGCAATTTCCGCACCATTTTCACCCAATCCCGACCAAAAGAATGCCGTGTTTGGCTCAGTTTTGAATAGCTCTTTAACGCTATCTAAATCAAACATAATTATTTTTCATCCTCCCAAATAACTTTAAATCCAGTCTTACAGTTTTTTTCATATTCACATATTACATTTCGAATATACTTCTTTTTTTGTTCATCTATTTCCTCATTTTCAAATGGTTTCGCCCATTTCATCGTAGATGGGTAAGCATCAAAACCACATGATAGAGCCTCTCCTTTAATGGCCAATTTTCTTCCATCAAAGCGTCCATTCAAAAATTTAACTATAAGTAAATCCGATGAGAAAAACACATCAACTTTTGATAATATATTCTTTTCGTTCATAATGATTCTCCATTTCATAATATATTTAGAATATCATACAATCTTGGATTTTTATTTGTCCAATCCTCAATCCAATCAATAATATCAGATTTCGTTAAATATTCATCAGCCATTTAATCTTTCCTCCTCTACAAAAACTGGTTCTGGAAATACTTCAAAAATCACTTCGCACCCATAAGTTATAGGCACAACCTCTTTAATAATTTCAATTATCGCTTTTTTATCTTGTTCTAAGGATTTAGAGGCTTTTATACTTTCAATTAACCAATGTACATTTTCCTTATATGACCTTGATTCAACAGTGATGATAACCTTTCTGTTTTTCCATATTAATGCATAAACATAAGGATGTTCCAATGCACCTCCACCTAAATATGTAAAATAGATGTCTCGTTTTCTGTCAACCGTCCATGTTGTAAATCTGCCTGCCTTGACTGGTTCATTATCAAATACAAAACCAAATGAATCAAACAAAGCCTTATCTGCTCCTGTAACGTCTTCTTTTACAAATGCCATAAAAAAACCTCCTAATATTTAAATATATTTATATTTTACAACTTATACTATAAATTGTCAAGCTTATTTACTTAAAAAGGTCATTTTATTTAACATCAATTTTATGATATCAAATAAAACGATCTTTTAATACGCTTAATTTTCCTTCCAAAAGCTTTAGTATCCGCTTATCAAAGAAGCCGAGCGTATCTTCTGTTTTACCTACGGCTTTAAGATAATTTGCTCGAACGTCGCTTATTTGTTCAACCGGTATTGAATCAAGGTTTTTTATAAATTTATTATATTCTAATTCCAACTGGCGAACCTTAAGCTTTTCAAGATTTTCTAAGCTATCATATTCAGGAAATACCGCTCTCAATTCGTCTTCCGGTATGTAATTTCTTATATCTCCTATGGTTGTTTCGAATACTGAGTCAGACACATGATTTCTAACAGAAACTACTTTACCATTTATATCAAAGTATACAGTTGCATTTGTTAATGTGTCTACTCCTGTTGTTTTTAACCTATATTCTCCAACTCTGAATTCATCAAGTATGGATTGAGATACCGACTCATTAAGAAATGAATATTTTGAAAATAGTTCAGAATCAGATACAAAAGCTCTTTCTGCAGCTTCGATAATTCTTGAAGCCAGCGTTATTACGATTGCCACTATCAGAATCATAATTCCGAGATGAACAATGAGTGAAATAAACCAGACTGTCATTAGTTCTCCAAGGCTTAAACCGCTTAGAGCCGATTTTTTCAATGCAAGAGCCGTCGATAAATAATCGCCTGTTCCGAAAAGCTCCGATAATCCTTTAGAGCATATGTTTGTGCCGAATGATAACAGTCCCGAAGCGATGTAAAACACATTCGACACAAGAATTACGCCGCATACCGCTTTGATGATCCATTTTATGAATATCGAATCATCAAAGTCCTTGAAATTGTTGCCCCGAATGACCGTCTGAATCAGGTCGTTCAGCAGAATTATCGTCAGAATAAAGCCGCCTATTGGGACAACTACGTTATTGCAAAGCGTTTCAATCGTTGTCCAGACTGACGCGACCGTTCCTGCAGGTATGTGCTGACAAGACCGTCGTTTCCGGTTGTCTGTGCAAACGTATCCGTCAACAAGTCTGATATTCCGTCAAACTGGGACTTGATTCCGTCCTTGAATAAGTCACAGCGCCAATTTTCCAGAGCGTCGATTGCGTCGCTGATTACTCCCATTTTCATCACCCCTTTCGTCCGAGCAATTTATTAATGGTCTGTCATATTTATTTAATCGCCGAAGTTCAATCTTTGTGGGCAGCAGTTTTCTGCATATTGTTTTTGCTGTGAAACTCTCGTATGTATTTTTTTCTGATAGCAATCTGTCAGATTGTGCCTGTCATCATCTTTTCAAGTACAGGAACAAGAACGATTGCAAGAAGAATCAGTCCAAGACTGCACATAAGCTGTTTCATACCCTGTGAATTAAGACAGCAGTCATATAGAAACTTTTTAAGAAAATTATGTATAGACGAATATGGCAAGCTATTTTTCTTTTCAGGCGGTTGAATATTTCAACAGGATATGGTATAATTTGTGATATAGAGTAAGCATTCGGTCTGCTTGTATAAACCAGTATTTATAGGAGAAAGCGATGAAACATATAGGTACGCAGCAATTTGAAACAGAAAGACTGATTTGCCGAAAGTTTAATTCAAATGATTATAAGAATATGTTTGAAAATTGGGCAGCAAATCCAAATATTCAGCTTGAATATGGAGAACCTGTTTATGATACGATTCAAAAGGTGCAAGAATTGTTGAAAAAATACATTGATTCTTACAGCAATATGGATTATTACAGATGGGCAATTGTTGAAAAAGCAAGTAATCAAAATATAGGTCAAATAGCCTTCTGTAAGGTGTATTCAGAATACAGAACGGCAGAAATCGAATACTGTATCGGAGAAAAATTCTGGGAAAACGATTATGCGAGTGAAGCTTTATCTGCTTTAATTGATTTTACATTCAGCCATATGGATTTGTGAAACTTGAAGCATATCATAGAATCGAAAATATAAAATCCGGAAAAGTATTGGTAAAATCAAAAATGGAAGTTACCGATACAGTTGAACGATTTATTCGTGAAAATATTTCTCCGTGCGGAGAGGTTTGTTATTGTATAACAGCGGATATGTATAAAAATCTATAAATTTCAATTTGTCTTGACAGCTCAATATCTTATAGCCTAATGACACACACAATAAACGTTCTGCGCAAGTCAAATCAATCATTTTGGGACACACCACAACAACTGCCATCCCTAATGAAATAGTTTTTACGCAAGCCTTTAGAAACGCTGTACAAGCCGTTTCTGAGGTCTTGTTTTTATGAGGAAGGATACGCTCTCCAATGTCTGACGGCTGTATGAGCCTTTTCCGTTCGTCATACCGCAGAGCCGTATTCCTCGCCTTGACGAAATTTTTTCTTGTTTTTGGATTTCATGTACAGAATCATTTTCATCAGTGCAGCAACGGAAATTCCCGCAAGCAAATCGACATGGTTAAAGCTGGGGAAAACCTTTGCAAACGATGTGCCGATTTCATACAGAAAGGGCGGAAGCTTTTCTTGAAATCCCTCTCCCTCTGCAATTCTGTAGGCAAATGCAAGCTTGTTTCCAGCGTAAGCGAAGATAGCATATGGCAGATTGGAAAGTATTATTTTCTTGATTTTTTTGCTGTTAATCTGCATTGCCATACATCCGCCAAGTATAATCGGAACGTGCCTTTGGCTCGATTTTTAAATATTTCATCGCATATTCTCCTTTGACTTTTCACGTTGTTTCTGCTTTTTACGAGGTAGGCTGTGAATTTTCTCGGTTTCCTTTTTCATCTTATCCCGATTTAACTCCCCACGCCCTTTCGGGGACGTTAAGCATTGTAGACAGCAGTCCGTATGCGTCAAGAGATAGGTTTTTGTCGTTTGGGACAATGGTTTTGTTTTCGGGCATAAGATTGACTTCCTTTGGAAATTGTTTTTCGTGCAATAAAAAAAGCGCTCCCCGAAGGGAGGGGCTACATAAGGAAGTAGCTTCTCCCTTAGGCTTTGTAATCAGCCAGAATGATTGAATTGTAGGAAAAATTCAAATCATAACGGAGGATTACACAATGAACAAGTACATTTACGATGGAAACAACGAACTTTGGTATGAGCTACAAGGCGATTACTATTTTCCATGCCTTACCTTACCACCCGAAGAAGAAAAAACCATTGGGATATGGGGACAGCGGCATTTGCGATATATCAAGGAACATAAGCGGCTATTCTATGTCAATCTGCTGACAAGCGGCAAGTTAAACAGTTATCTTGCGGAGATAGACCGGCAGGCGCAGGAACGCTTTGAACGGCTCATAGAAGATATGAAACAAGCACAGGGCATAACAGAACGGCTAAAGGTTGTTAATGGTTTAGAATGGGTTGGTCGGCTCAATAACATACAAGCATGTGCGATGGAGATTGTGAATAAGGAAATCATTTACGCATAGCAGACAGGTGGCAGGGAGAATTTTCTGCCGCCATGCTTATTTTGATATATAAGTCTTGCCATTGACATCCAATCTGATTTGTGCTATATTATACTGGAAATATTGAACGACACTTTTTTGCCGCCGGGTAAGAGTTAAGCGTTAGGCTTTCTATCGTTAGGCCTTTGAAGATAGAAAGTTCTGGCGCTATTTTTTTGTTTAGGAGAGATGTTATGGAGAAAAAGACAGGCTTTCGTGAATTTTTCAGGTACACGGTTTTAAGTGTTTTGGGACATTAAGCGTATCCTGCTATGTTTTAGCCGATACTTTTTTTGTTTCAAAAAGCTTGGGTTCAAATGGACTTTCTGCCCTAAACCTTGCTATTCCTGTTTATAATTTTATTCATGGATCAGGTTTAATGCTTGGAATGGGCGGAGCCACAAAGTTTTGCGTTTGCAAAAGTCAGCAAAAAACAAGAGAAGATATTGATAAAATCTATACGAATACAATTTATTTGGGCATCTTGTTTTCGGCAATATTCGTATTGATTGGACTTTTATTCGGGGAAAGGCTTGCTTTGCTTTTAGGAGCGGATAAAATTGTTTTTGATATGACAACCACATACCTTCGATGGCTGCTTTTGTTTTCCCCTGCATTTATTTTAAATGACATTCTGCTTTGCTTTGTCAGAAATGATGATAGTCCCCGCCTTGCTATGATGGCAATGATAATCGGAAACTTTTCCAATATCATATTGGACTATATTTTTATCTTCCCCATGAAAATGGGGATTTTCGGTGCGGTTTTTGCCACGGGGCTAGCCCCAATCATCGGCATTATAATCATGCTTTTACATTGGATAAAAAAGCAGAATACATTTCAGCTATGCAGGACAAAATTAGAAGCAAATATTGTCAGTCAGGAATTGGCATTGGGATTTCCTTCTTTAATTTCACAGCTTTCATCAGGAATTGTAATGATTACTTTTAATGCGATTATATTGAAATTGGAAGGCAACATAGGAGTTGCAGCTTATGGCGTTATTGCAAATATATCCCTTGTCGGCGTTGCCATATATACAGGAATTGCACAGGGAGTGCAGCCGCTTATTAGCCATTTTCATGGAAAAGGCATTGACAGACAGATTGAGAAAATGCTGCGTTACGCATTACAGTCCATGCTGGTGGTTTCGCTTCTTATATACATTATCATTTTTGTATTTGCACAGCCAATTGCTTCTGTTTTTAACAGTGAAAACAACTTGGAATTACAGCAGATTGCAGTAGCAGGTCTGAAAATATATTTTACTTCATCTATTTTTGTAGGGTATAATATCATTTTAGCAATCTTTTTTACATCTGTGGAAAAAGCATTGCCGGCACATATTCTTTCCATACTTAGGGGACTTATTTTGATTATCCCTATGGCATTTTTGCTGTCAGCTATAGGCGAAATGACAGGAATATGGCTAACCTACCCAATTACGGAAGCATTGGTTGCTTTATTGGGATATGTTATATATAAGCGTTATCAAAAGAAAAAGAAAGGGAAAAACGATGATGATTGAGAAAAACAGCGTACTCCTTGTCATTGATATTCAGCAGGAGGATTTTATCGGAATGCCCGATAATGAGGCGGAAGCTGCCAAACCCCACGCTTGGGATTGCATTCGTAACGGAAAGAAGGTATTGGATGTATTCCGTGCGAGGAAATTGCCTGTCATTCAAATTAAAGAGGTACATCGGAAAGATATGGTTGATTTCGAGCGTGAATTAGACGGTTCCGAGAGAATACATTGTATGGAGGATTCCCCCTATACGGATTATGCGAAGCTTACCTATCCGATAGAAGGAGAATATCTCATTACGAAATGAAGATACAGCGCCTTTTGTGGAACTGACTTAGAAATCCTTCTGAAAGGGCTTCATGCGGATACGCTCTACATGATAGGAGGACTGACAGATGTGTGCGTGCATTATACGGCGATTGATGCACACCAAAACGATTATCATATACGAGTAGTTACGGACGCTGTCGCAGGGTCAAGTCCAGAAGCACACAACTATGCATTGAAAGCAATACAGTATTTACAAAGAAATGCTTTAATTACTACTGCCGATGTGGAAGCTGCTTTGGCAGACGATGTAGCACCGGAGGACGAAACTTTTATGAGAGAAGCCATCCGTCTCTCTAAACTTGCTGTGGAGCACGGCAACGATCCGTTTGGTGCAGTATTGGTAAAGAACGGTAAAATCGTGTTCAGTAATGAAAACCAGATCTATACTAAGCATGATCCTACCTTCCACGGTGAAGCGGGTTTGATTCGGGAATTCTGCGAACAGACTGCCATCACCGATCTACATGATTACACGCTCTATTCCAGCTGCGAACCTTGCTTCATGTTCAGCGGTGCAATGGTATGGGTGAAATTGGGACGGCTTGTGTATGGCGCCAGCAATATCGAATTGGAAAGGACTCGGTAAAAAAGGCTATAGCTGTTCTAAGATGGTATTTGACAACTCTTTCTGGAAGCCACAGGTAACGTAAGGTGTTTTGCGTGATGAAAGCCTTTCTGTTTTGCAGAAATATTTCGGCAAACATACAAAGGGTTGACATCTTCTGCTTTCCAACACATCAAAAATTTTATCGTTCGGAAAGAAATCAGCAATAATCAAGAGGCAGAGTCAATGAAGTTGTGAGGGAACTCATATTTCATTAGCTCCTTCTCAATAATAAAACAAAATAGTATTCCCACTTTTTTCGAGAAATATTCACAAACTCCGAAAAAAATATTGACAAGCACTTGTTCTGAGATATATAATAAAATACCCTTTTGGGAGAGTTACAACTGAATACTTATTGTTCTTTTCATGAGAATTGCGGTGCAAGCCGCCTAACGCCTGCGGTATGCTAAGAGAAGTACCGCTGCCCGCCGTCAAAAGCTGCTTTGTACTGTCAGCGGCGGATGGGCATAAAAACAGTATGGTTTTGAATTTCAAAGCAGTTACATAGAACATCATTTTGAAGCGAGAGCAAAGCTCCCGCCGATTTTTGATGTCTGTGTAACGGCTTTTTGTTTTGCCGCTTACAACTGAATGACCGTCCGAATGGGATATGATTTTGCGATGATATAAGCAGGACAACTCCGCCGAGAAAACAGAGGCAGGAACGATATTCGGGCAGAACGGCACATATCTCGTATGTAACGCTTTTACGGGTTGAAATCCGCTTGCCATAAGGATTGTCAGGCTTGTATATTTCGTTCTGAATGGTTTTATACGGAATCCTGATTTTGACCGTATCATGCGTTACAGCGTGCTTGAAGTTTCTGAGGAGTGCAGAGGTACTCTTTTTAAAGAGTACCTCTGCCCCTCGGAGAGCCCACTGGCACTTTGCAGCTGCAAGGCTGAAAGTGTCATAGTGGGTTTACGCACTTTGGAAAAGGTGCGTAACAAAGGCCGCCAATCTCAACATATCCTCCCCATCGGGAGAAAGAAATACCATCCGAAACAGAAAGGAAGTGAGAAGAATGTCAAGACAGAATTTCAGCGTGTCAAAGGTGGAAACCCGCACAAGGGATTCCATCGGCAAATATGAACGCCACAATGAGCGCAAAAACGAGCATTACGGCAACATGAATGTTGACCTGTCCCGCACGCCTATGAATGTGCATTTCAAATCCTGCGGCGATATGACCTACAACGAAACCCTCGATAAGCTGGTCGCTGATGGGAAGGTATCGCTTCGTGGTCTGAAAAAGGACGCCAAAATTTTTGACGAGATGATTTTAGACGTCAACACCGACTACTTTGAAGCTCACGGCGGCTATGAATATGCCAGACGGTTTTATGAAGAAGCCTATCGGTTTGCTGTAAAGATTTATGGCGAGGACAATATCCTCTCCGCCGTTATGCACGCCGATGAGGTCAATCTCGCCTTGTCCGATCAGTACGGCGAGCCGATCTATCACTACCATATGCACATTGTAGCACTGCCCGTAGTGGAGAAGCAAGTGTTATGGACGAAGCGGTGCAAAAATCCTGAATTGGTCGGCACAGTCAAGGAGATTGTTCAGCAGGTAAGCCACTCGAAGAAATGGAAATCCCCGCAGGCTGTGGACGAGCAGGGCAAGCCTGTGTATGACGAAAGAGGAAAAGCGGTGCTTGTTCCCACCTACAGCATTTTGCAAGACGAATTTTTCGAGCATATGCAGGCGGCGGGATTTATCGATTTTGAGCGTGGAGCGCGTGGCAGCACTGCCGAAAACCAAAGCTGTCTGCAATATCAGATTGAGAGGGATAAGGAACGCCTTGCGGATATTGAGAGCAAGATTGCTGTTGCCAATGAAGATTTGGAAAAGGTTTTGCCTGTTCAGGCAAGCGTGCAGGTTATTGACAATATCGGCAAGAAAACGCTGACAGGTAAAGTGCAGATGAGTGCAGACGATTATACCGCTTTATCCAATTTAGCCAAAGAGTGTCCTGTGAACAGGCGCACCGTGCAGATTTTGGAAAGCTCCAATCGGGCGTTATCGGATAAGATACAGCGATTGCAGGCGGAATTAGCGAAGCTGAAAGAAAAATGCAGGCCGTATCTGGAAGCGTTAAAGGCTGCTCCCCAAAAGGTTAAAGAATTTATTGACGGTATTCTGAAATCCCTCCGAAAAACCGCACCCGAACAGGAAAAAAGCATTTTTCATAAACCACCCGAAAAAGAAATCAAGTCTTCCCCTTGGGAACTGCCAGTACCGGCACAAAAACCAAAATCTAAGAAGAAGGAGAATTTTGAACGATGACAGATGTGATTTATCTTGACGAATACGGAAACGCCGTTGATGACGGCGCAGAAATCCACGAGCTGATTGACAGAATAACAGATATGCTTGCTTCTATGACAAAGGCAGAACGCATGAACTGGTTTTGCAAGTCCCAATATCCCTACCCTATCAATTTTGAAACAGAGATTGACGGTACGGTTTATTCAATTAAAGCCCATTTCGACAGTATGGCAAGTGAGAGTTTGAAAGAGAAAACAGAGCGGATTATTCTAAAAAATCTGTAACAGCTTTGAGAATATCGCTTTAAAGCGTTGAAGTTTAACAGCGGATATGGTATGATAAGGACACCTACAATTCATACCATATCTGGCTGTGGAAAGGAGCTATATGAGCATTAAACAGTCAGACAAGCGAATTACCGCCCTATACGCAAGGCTTTCCCGTGACGATGAGAAAGACGGCGTTTCGGGCAGTATTCAAAATCAAAAGGCTATTCTTGAAAAGTATGCAAAGGACAATAAGCTGCCGAATCCTCGTTTCTTTTATGACGACGGATTTTCGGGCGTCAGCTTCACAAGACCCGCATTTATGGAAATCATGGAGCTTGCGGAGCAGGGCTTGGTTGCCAACCTCGTGGTAAAAGACCATTCAAGGCTTGGACGAAACCGTCTTGTGGTCGGTCAGCTTTTAGAGGAAGATTTTGTCCGTTTGGATGTGCGGTACATCGCCATTATGGACAGCATCGACACGGCAAAGGGTATCAGCGATATTGTTCCATGCAGGATTTATTCAACGAATGGCACGCAAAGAACACCAGCGACAAAGTACGCAGAGTCATGCAGAGCAAGGGAATGTCGGGCGTACCGCTGACCACCAATCCGCCCTACGGGTATCTGAAAGACCCGGAGAACAAGCAGCGCTGGATTATCGACGAGGAAGCTGCCGCCATTGTGCGCCGCATCTTCCGCATGGTCA
>ERZ860023.1232-NODE-1232-length-10758-cov-2.400635_pt1 | contig 10758 bp, 11 predicted proteins | sample MGYA00509983_ERZ860023 | MGnify/ENA primary metagenome ERZ860023 (study PRJEB30046, sample SAMN00715180) | human gut metagenome | study: EMG produced TPA metagenomics assembly of the A metagenome-wide association study of gut microbiota in type 2...
CCTGTTTTGTATCGTTTAAAACAAAAGACTTCCCAAAAATTTTTGGGAAGCCCTTGAATTTTAATTTCAGATATTCTTCAATTTTGCAGCTACATTCTCTTTGATTGCAGCAGCATATTCAGCATGATGTGCCTCCAGGAAAGCCTTCATATCAGCAACAACATTGCCTTCTTCCTTCGGATTCAGCGCCTTTCTGTAGCCAAGCACAAGTGCGCGGTCGGCAGCGTCTGCTGTAGCCTCACAGCCGCAGGCAGCACACAGCTTGCCGAACAGTTCGGCATCCAGAGCTTTGGCAAGCTCTATTGCGCTCATCCAAAGGATATTGTTCATTTTGAAATGAACCTTGCCCTTAAGATATTTCATAGCAGCAGCAGTATCGTTCATAGCGATGTCCGCATTTTTAAAGCTCAGGCGATAGCCGAAGGTGTCAGCAATCTCGCAGTGCAGCTGCAGGTTATCGTTTACAGCCTCGGAGTCCTTCAGCGGGTCAAGGCAGATAGAGCTCAGCTTGATACCGTTACGCTGCAGCTCGTTGCCTATCAGGTAATGCTCCTGCGGAGTCAGCACCTTACCGGGCTTGGAAAGATCCAGCTCAAAATCAATATCCCACGGAGTATTCTTCAGATAGGAGTTATAGATGAACTGGATATGCATAATTGCTTCACCGTATTCCAGAACAATGCGGTGCAACTGATTTTCGGTAAAGGTAATCTTGCTGGTGCCAACCTTGAACTCAGCGTTCAGATAGGAAGCATGCACAGCAGCACGGAAGGTTTCGTTGAACTGCTCAAAGCGTTTGTCAACAGCCTCGTCGGACAGCTTTTCAATGCCCAGGTCAATTTTATCGCTGCAGTCAAAGCCAATCATGCTGTAGCCATAAAGCAGAGCCTTAACGATTTCCTCTTCGGTTTTCAGGCCGGCAGCATTAGCGCCGTAGCCTTCCTTGTAGCCTTCTTCGAGCACGCCCCAGGTTGCGGTATCCACAGCCTGTACAAAATAGCGCTGCAAAGCCTCGCTGTCCTCGGTAGTAAAATCAACTAATACCGGTTTCAGTTGACGCTTGCCGAACAGCTCCGCCACAACTGCATCTGCTTCGCCCAGCCAATCGCTGAAGCCGATGCTGGCACCCTTTGTGCCGCAGGCAGTAGGTGCGGTCCATTTAACATAGCGGCGCACCAGCGCAGCATTATTCGCGTTTAACGCCATAACAGAAACATGTACGTCCTTAACGTCTGCTTCCTTTTCAACATCCTTCCACAGTGCGCTCAGAGCAGCTTCACCCTTCGCAGCAAAAGCCAGGCGCTTGCCTTCCTCAGTATTTACCAGTGCCAGCCAGTTACCCTGTACATCACACAAAGAAGTTTCTATAACTTCACCTGCAGCCTCACGCAAAGCTGCCAATGCATCCATTTGCTTTAATGCCATAACCTAATCTTCCTCCATTTACTTACAATTAGTCATAATAATATTATGAACAAAAATCGTCTATTACGCAAGCAAAAACTTTGCAGATAGCAAAAAAACTTGCGTTTGTATACAAAATACCACCTCAGCAATAGGAAATTATCTTGTTTTCCCGGAAATTATATCCTCTATTTCCGATATTTAGTGTAAGGTTATCAACAGTATCAACAGACTTATCCACAGTTTTTGTGCATAACTTTTAGTTATGCAGAGTGTTATCCACCAGCCTCTGAGAAAAAAGTGGCTTGTTTACAAGGATTTTACACAATTATCAACATGTTATGCACAATCTGTGGATAACTTTAATAACAACTAGGTGGAGATTTCCACAACACTATATCTAGGGGTCCCGCTTCGTCCCGCTCACAAGCAAAACAGCCTTTAAAAACGCTGAAAACAGCGAACAAACTATTATTTGTCGCTGTTTCCTGTGCAAAATTAAATTTTATTTGCTTACCAGAGATTAAGCAGATGCTGCAAAAGCAGGCTTACAAACGTAATACCTGCCCAACAGCCAAGACCGAGTCCCAAAGGCTTGCTGCTTGTTGTCACAAGCTTGACGATATTCGTATTTAGACCTACCGCAGCCATCGCCATAACGATAAAGAACTTACTAAGCCATTTGAGCGGTGCAAAAATCTCTGCCGCTACACCCATGCTTGTAGCGAATGTCGTAATCAGCGAAGCCAGTACAAAATAAAGTATGAAACTCGGTACAATGCTCCTGATATTAACCTCACGATTGGTACCCTGTTCACGCTTGCCTACAAGATAACCTAATACCAGCGTAATCGGAATAATTGCCAGTGTACGGGTCAGCTTAACTGTTACCGCCTTATCCAGCGTTGCCGTGCCCAGACCAAACATTGCATCCCAGGTCGCCGCCGTTGCGGTAACCGAAGAAGTATCGTTAACAGCAGTACCGGCAAAAATACCGAAGGCTTCACCGCTTGTCGTAGAAAATCCCAACACTGTACCCAACCAGGGGAAAAGCAGCGCTGCCAGCACATTAAAGAAAAAGATAACACTGATAGCCTGCGCTACCTCTTCATCGTCTGCCTTGATGACAGGCGCTGTCGCAGCCACCGCACTGCCGCCGCAGATAGACGAGCCTACGCCGATAAGTGTGGAAATCTTGCCAGGAATGTTCATCACCTTATGCAATACATAGGCTACGATAAGCGAGGTTGCAATCGTGCAGACAATAATCGGCAGTGACTGCTTACCGGTTGCCAGCACTACGGAAATATTCAGACCGAAGCCAAGCAGGATTACTGCGTACTGCAGCACCTTTTTGGATACAAAGCCTACACCGCTTTTAAACGCAGCCTGTACAGGCCATACAAGCGCCACCAGCATACCTAAAAGAATTGCAAAGACCGGTGCGCCGACAACAGGCACCAGCTTGCCTAAAAACCAGCACGGCACTGCCAAAACAGCACATAATATAATACCGCGCCACTTATCTGAGAAAAAGCTCACTATAACACCTCCATAAAAAAACAAATATAATTATAGCATAAACAGCATATATTTTTCAAAAATGGGCATTATTGCTAAACGCAAAAACTCATGCTGACGGGCTTCTAGCCTGCCTGCAGGAGTTTATTTTTATCTTCTTATCTGTGACCAGATGAACAGCGCCAGTCCCGCCCAAATGCAGCCAAAGGCTGCAGCAGTAGTACCGGTAAACGGTTCACCGTAAATCAGCACGCCAATCATCAGCGATATCGACGGCGAAATATACTGCAGAAAGCCTACAATATTCAAAGGCAGCTTACGCGCGCAGGCCGTAAACAACAGCATCGGTGTTGCCGTAACAGCGCCGGCTCCTGCCAAAAGCAGCAGCGTACCCATATCGCAGCTTTGATAAACGGTACCTTCGTTGATACTAAGGTAATATAAGTAGCCTGCAGCCAAGGGCGAAATCAATAGTGTTTCCAACAGAATACTCGTCATCGGTTGGGCAACAATAATTTTTTTCAGTAAACCATAGAAGGCAAAGGTTAACGGCAGCGTCAGTGCTACCCAAGGCAGGCCGCCGTTATGGACAATAATCACACCAATGCCGACAGCAGCGCAGCTAACTGCTGCAATCTGCAGCTTAGCAAGGCGCTCACGCAGAAATACTACACCAAAGAGCACATTCATCAGCGGGCTGATATAATAGCCCATGCTTGTTTCTACAATGCGTCCAGCTTCTACCGCCCAGATAAAAATACCCCAGTTGAAGCTGATCATAATTGCTGCCAACACCATGCAGCAGGCTGTCTTTTTCGTACTGAAAATCGCCTTGGTTTCCTGCATAAAGATGTTTAGCTTGCCTGTTGCCAATAACAAGAGAAAGACGAAAACGGCTGACCATAAAAAACGGCTCGCCAAAATTTCCATCGCCTCAACATGCTGCAGCAGCTTCCAGTATATCGGCAGCACACCCCATAAAAGATAGGCACCAAGGCCATACAAAATGCCAAGTCTGTAATTATCCATAAGAAAATACCCCTCTGTAAAAAATTATTATATGATTTACCTAAGATAAACGAAAAGTTCCGAGGACCATTTTTCAGCATATGTTATTTTATTTTTGTAATTTTTTAGGTATCGGAATCCAAATAGATGTAATCGCCGCTACAATCGGCAGCCATACCAAAAGCTGCATAACCATCGGCAGGCCGAACTTATCGGCCAGCACGCCGAGAATTGTTACGCCAAAACCGCCTAAGCCAACACTGAAGCCGATTGTCAGACCGGACGCCATCCCAACATTATTCGGCATCATACACTGCGCAATGATAATCGTAGTCGCAAAGGAACCGATAATGCAAAAGCCGGCAATAACAACAGAAGCCATCGCAAAAAGCTTAGTCGTAGCAATCGTAATACAGTAAATCGCCGGAATGCTCAGCGTAATAGAGCCTAAAAGAATTTTGCGTGCTCCCAGCCTGTCACTCAAAATGGACCCGACATAGGTACCTGCCACACCGCCTAAGAGGAAGCCGGACACCAGACTGCTGGAGAACACTGCCTCAAAGCCGCGGAACTTCATAAAATACAACGGCAGATACGTTGAAATACCGCTGTGAATAGAAGAACGCATGAAGATATAGAACAAAATCAGGAAAAGCGCAAAATATGACATTTTTTCGCTTGTACCGTCAGCAGCCTTCTTAGCCTGCTGCACCTCATGCTCCTTGTTGACACGGATATAATCCGGCATCGCCTTAGCCATCAGTAAAAAAACAAGCAAGCCGGGGACAGCAAAATACATGGTGTTATGAATGCCGCCGGCCAGGCCTAAAAGGAAGGTCATGAAGATAGAGCCCACTGCCATACCGGCGTTACCACCGATAGAAAATAAGCCCATATTCTTCGTGCGATTTGTATCATCACTCAAAAAATTTACTGTTTTGGAAGCCTGCGGATGGTATGTTGCACTCGCCAGGCTGATGAAGATAACAGTACACAAAAGCAGCGTGTAGCTTGATACCCAGCCTACAAAGGCGAAGCCTGCACCTGCCAGCGCCGCGCAAAGCGGTAGAAAGCGCGGCAGCGAGCGCCTGTCGGTAAGATAGCCGAAGGCCGGCTGAATAACGGATGACATAATATTTTGCAGCAGCACAATCGCTGCCAATTGTGAATAGCTCAAGGAAAACAGCTCCTTCAGCTGCGGTAAAACGATAGGCAGCGCACCTGCCTGCATATCGGTAACAAGATGTCCCAATGCCAATGCGACAACAGGATAATACATTTTATTCATAAAAAACTCCTTTATAACGCTGTGCCCTTGGTCGGTACAGTTAATTTACTCATATCTGCCTTTTCTATCTCTAACAAACGCACCTTGCGCCACATACCGCCGCCATAGCCGGTAAGGCTGCCATCAGCGCCTATTACGCGATGACACGGAATAATAATGCACAACGGATTACGCCCTACTGCACCGCCTACAGCCTGCGCCGACATACGGGCAAGACCACGCTGCGCTGCAATTTCGCACGCAATATCGCCGTAAGTAATGAGGCTGCCATAAGTGATTTTTTGCAATATCTTCCAGACACTTTCCTGAAAATCACTGCCAGTAAATTGCAAAGGTACATTTACCTTCGGCTCGCAGCCTGCGAAATATTCCGCCAGCCACTTTTCGGCAAGTGCAAAACAGGCAGCTCCGCATTTTGCGCATCTTGAATATCTTTATCGCCATAATGCTTATCGTCTGCAAACCATAGACCAGTTAAACTTTCACCATCGCTGCGTAAAGTTATTTCGCCTAAAGGCGAGGAAATCTTTTTATAGTACAACATCTTCAACCTCATTTATTTTGCGTGGTAGCACTAAGGGGAATAGAATCCTTATAATTTAACGTTTTTTCGCAGGCGCATAATCCTTCATCCCCTCTATCGCACCGCCGGCAATCGCCCAAAGATAGATTGCTGCCGTGCTGCCGTAGGGACTGTAACGCTTTTGGTATTTGGCAAACAGCTCACGCGTAATTTTGCGGTGATGATAAAGCATCCGCAAACCTCGCTGAATTGCCAGATCGTCATAGCTTAAAATATCAGGTCGCTGCAGGCAGAACAGCAAAATCATTTCTGCCGTCCATTTACCGATACCCTTCAGGCTGCTCAGAGCTGTAATTGCCTCTGCATCATTCATATGCTCCACGGCCTGCAAATCAAACTCACCGCCGACAATTCTATCAGCAAAATCCTTGATGTATTCTGCCTTACGCAGGCTCATGCCCAAGGCCTGCAGCTCCTCTGCCGATGCAGCATACACTGTCGCAGGCGTAACATCTGTCAGCCTTGCTTCAATACGTGCCCAAACAGTTGCCTGCGCCTTAGATGATATCTGCTGCCCAACAATGTGACGTACCACAGCAGCAAATAAATCAGCGTCCAGCTTGCGCTCGATATGGCCGATTTGCTCTATCGCCCACGCCAGCTTCTTATCCTTGCGCTTAAGATAATTTATTTCTTTATCGCCATATTGAAAGTACATCGTATCACCTGCCAGTCTGAAAGTATAATGATATTATAACGCTTAAGAAGCAAAAAGAATAGCGGATAAGTACACAAATTCAGCAGAAGCTTTGCGAAAAAAGAAAAAGCCAGACAGCTTCACGCTGTATGGCTCATATTAAAGACACTCGATAATAGCTTTTACAATCGCGCCAGTTTCATCTAAAGGCCTAGCAAGGCTTTCATCAAACACCATCTCCGGCAAGAGCGGTACATGTACAAAGCCAACCTTCGTTGTCGTACCGGCGTAGGCATGAGCAGCACGGTAAAAAATTTCATTGCAGACATAGCCGCCGGAAGCGAACTCCAGCTGCACGGGTAAGCTCTGCGCACGTAAAGAGCGGACTATTTCATGCACAGGAATCGTAGCAAAGTAGGCGGCGGGGGCGTCAGCAAGAATTGGCTCATTCCACGGCCTGCGTCCCATATTATCCTCGATAAGCGCATCCTTAATGTTGAGCGCGGCAAGGTTGATTCCACATCTGTCGAGCCACTGTTCATGCCCGTCAGCAGGATAACGTCGGGCTGCACGCGCTCGGCCTCTTCCAAAAGCAGACGTGGAGCGAGATTGAAGATGTTCGGCAGGCGCAGCTTGTGTATATGGTAGTTGTTGATAGTTTCGGGTAAAGCCTTGACCGCTTCCCAAGACGGATTGAGCGTGTAATGGGCAAAGGGATCGAAGGCGGTGAGAAGAAGGGTGGGCATGATTTTATTCAATAGACTCCTCTTTTTTATATTCTAGGAACTCAGGCTCTATCTCATCGGTAAATCTTGCCACAAACTTATCATTAATTTCTCGAATCGTGTTTATAACTAAATTCTTTTTATTATCCCAATCCGAAAAATCTAAATGGTAATGGAAAAATGCTGCTTCATTATACCCTCCCTTATTACTTTTTACAGCTTTGCGTAAATCCAACTTATCATGTATATCTCCTACTATTTCTGCCATTAATGAACTTAATTTTTGATACAATTGTCTATGACGCTTTTCTTTCTCTTTAGAATAATACCATTCACATATTCTAAAAGAAATATATGGTCCATTTTTATCGCTGTCAATTCGCCAAAACAATTTATACCACTCATCTTTTTTAAATTCACTCCATTTAACTGTAGTCTGCGCCCAAGGCCGCCCAAAAGAACTACCGAACCAAATCTCGTATTCTTCTTCCTTCTTTCCTTCAACTTTCTTCCAACGCTTCTCTGGGAAAATTTCTCGTAAAAGCGTATATTGCGCAATATAATAGTTTACAATATTTAATTCCCACCATGGCACACCAAGTGGCAGCCAATATTGTTTATGTTCTTCATTCCACTGCAAATTAGCTTCAAGGCAATCAAAATAATCTTTTATGATTTCACTTTCGTCAACATAATCTGCCAACAAACCCTTTACATCTTCTCCTGTTATTTTTACGTTGGCAACAGTAACTTTATCCCAATCATTATGAAAACCAGTTTTCCAAACACGGTAATGATTTTCGATAATGGCTTATCTTTGTATATTTCTTGTAAACCTTTTTTATATCTTTCAATTTGTTGATCATGTTCGTTAGAATATGTCTTGTCTTCTATGATAACAGCTATATCGTTATTGACTATTACCAGAACGTCTATCTTAACGTGAATCGACTTATTATCAACTTTAACTTTTCTACTAAACTGTCTAAAAATATCTACCGAAACAATTTTTTCTACAAAAAATTCTTCTACATTCGTCAGTTTAAAAATAATCTTCTTCGCCATTTCTTGCAACACAGGCTTAGAGGCATCATTAAACCAATTCAAGCACCAACAAATAAAAACGTCTTGAGATAATTCGCTTGTCGCAAAACTAAACAAACTATTTCTGATTGCTTTTTTCACATCAATCATCTCTCATCCCTAATACATAATTCTTCGAACCACTCGCATCTCCACATAAAAACTTAACAAAGCTGTAATACGCACTTTCCTGAAATTCATCAAGATATGCTAATGCCTTATGTTCAATACGCAATGGTACACCATAATAAGCACCTGCAACCGCGCCTGTAATAGCAGCAATTGTATCACTATCACCTCCTATAGATATGGCATTTCTGATCGCATCTTCAAAACTTGTCGCCTCAAAGAATGCTTTTAATGCCTGCGGTACAGTTTCCTGACACGTTTCATTGAATTCGTAGTCAGCTCGTATCTCGTCTAACGTAAAATTCATCGGATAGTACTCAGCATTTATCACAGCAAAAATTTCTTCTTTTTTGCTTTTGTGCAAAGCCATATAGGCTGCAACTGCAGTAGCTTCAGCACCTTTTATACCTTCCGGATGATTATGCGTTACGCTGGTAACTATCCTAGAGAGCTCTTTTACTTCTTCCAAAGATTTAGCAAAATATACTACAGGACTAACGCGCATCGCCGAGCCATTACCAAAACTATTATACGGTTGGGGATTATTCGAGCAGAGCCAATCAGAAAACATACTACCATAACCTGCTTTAGGATATTTCATTCCCCAAAGCTGCATTTGTTTTATGGTTTCATCAGCAAGTTTGCTGTAATCTTTCTCACATTCTACCAAAGCACTCGCAATAGCCAACGTCATGATGCTATCATCAGTTGGGCAGCAATGCTCGGAGAATAATGGAAAATCTTTCGTTTTTATTTCATTGAATTCATATACAGAACCAACGATATCGCCAATAATAGCACCTAACACACGGCGCATCTTTCTTTTAAGCAAAGCTGCTTCCTTCCAGTCAATCCCTTCAACATGCATGACTTCTGTACTTTCCTCTTTCTTAGCAAACACTTTCTCAGTTATCTCTTTCCAGTGCCAGTCTGAAGGAGCTTTTCCTTCAATGCACACCATAGCGAAGACAGAGACTGCCATATCATAGTCGCACGCTCCATCTGGTGCTTCAAGAACATAGATATGATTATTGCCCTCTTTATCCATTTTGCCATACTCAACACGATAGTTTTTCTTGATATGTACGCCATCATAACGAATATATCCTTCAACCAGACTTTGGATGAAGTCGACGGGTCTATCTGCAATTACATCAAGATTTACGCAGATGAATTCGTCCATGACAGGGCGCATATTACACATATACTTCATGATTTTGTCTTCAAACTCATATACATTCATATATGAATTGATGTTAAGCACACATGGAGCTGCTCCCTTGCACTGCATTCTTTTGCAAGGAATAATTTCCATATTACTGCCGCTAGATTTCATTTCTTCGTAAGTCATACTTGTCACCTCGTAACTAACACACCAGAAATGCATACTTCACTATTGAAATACGCTTCCATAAATTATATTCACCTATAGTTACGTTGCACGCTTAAAATTTCGCCCGGTTTTGGGAAAATTTTTTAGATATTATATACTATCCAGAGAAAAAGTGCAAATTTAAGTATCTACACATAGAAAAAAGAACTCACACATTGTGTGAGTTCTTTTTTTCTAACCGGCAGCTATCTATCCTCCCAGGCCGCTTCCAGCCAAGTACTTTCGACGTATAAGGGCTTAACTACTGTGTTCGGGATGGGAACAGGTGGATCCCCTTAGCCATCACCACCGGATTATTTATTTTTGAGGTTTGTACCCTCAAAACTTCAACAGAAGAATTTCTTTAACTTCAGGCTTACTTCTTAAGTCAAGCCCTCGACATATTAGTATCGGTCCGCTGAATACATTACTGTACTTACACTCCCGACCTATCAACCTCGTCTTCTCCAAGGTGTCTTACTAGATTGCTCTATGAGAGATCTCATCTTAAGGCTGGTTTCACGCTTAGATGCTTTCAGCGTTTATCCTTTCCGAACGTAGCTACCCAACTATACCTCTGGCGAGATAATTGGTACACCATTGGTTCGTCCACTCCGGTCCTCTCGTACTAGGAGCAGCCCCCTTCAAATCTCTTGCGCCCGCGATGGATAGGGACCGAACTGTCTCACGACGTTCTGAACCCAGCTCACGTACCACTTTAATGGGCGAACAGCCCAACCCTTGGGACCGACTTCAGCCCCAGGATGTGATGAGCCGACATCGAGGTGCCAAACCTCCCCGTCGATATGGACTCTTGGGAGAGATTAGCCTGTTATCCCCAGGGTAGCTTTTATCCGTTGAGCGATGGCCCTTCCACTTGGATGCCACCGGATCACTAAGCCCTACTTTCGTACCTGATCGCCGTGTTTGGCTCTCAGTCAAGCTCCCTTCTGCCTTTACACTCTTCGCGCGATTTCCGGCCGCGCTGAGGGAACCTTTGGGCGCCTC
>ERZ860023.1233-NODE-1233-length-10753-cov-1.939054_pt1 | contig 10753 bp, 16 predicted proteins | sample MGYA00509983_ERZ860023 | MGnify/ENA primary metagenome ERZ860023 (study PRJEB30046, sample SAMN00715180) | human gut metagenome | study: EMG produced TPA metagenomics assembly of the A metagenome-wide association study of gut microbiota in type 2...
GGGCGTCGGGGATAATGCCGAGGGGCTTGCCATCGGGGCCGATGAGGTACTTGTTTTTCTGGGTTTCGAAGAGGACGACCGTCAGCACGGTGACGATGGCGGCAATGAGGAAGCCCCATCGGAAGTCGTGAGGGTTGCCCGTCTCGCCAAAATAGCCGCAGACCAGCGGGGCGAGGAAGGAACCCACGTTGACACCCATATAGAGATGGTGTAGGCGGAATCCAGCCGTTTGTCGCCCGGCTCGTAGAGCTGCCCCACCAGGGAGGAGACGGTGGGCTTGAAGCAGCCGTTGCCCAATATAAGGAAAGTCAGTCCGCCGTACATCAGCCAATGCGAAAGCTCACGCGCCTCCAGCATCGAGGCGCTGGCAAACATCAGGAACTGGCCGACTGCCATCATCATGGCCCCCCAGAAGACGGAACGGCGGATGCCCCAGTATTTGTCGGCGATGTAGCCGCCGATTAAGGGTGTCAGGTACACCAGTCCGGTGTAGCTGCCGTAGATGGAGGCGGCGTGCTCCTTGTCGAAAAGGAGTGCCTGGGTGAGGAACAGAATGAAGATGGCACGCATGCCGTAGTAGCTGAAACGCTCTGCCGTGCTGGTGGCGAAGATAAGGTAAAGACCTTTCGGGTGTCGGGATGTACTCATTGAATATGCTTTTATTGTTTTGGCTTTTATTAGATGTCGAGGGTACAAAATTAGTCATTATTTTGCGTAAGTTAATGGGTATAATTAGAAACTTGCCGACAAGCCTGCGGGAACTTGCCGACAAGCTTGTGCAAACTTATCCGTAAGCCTACGCAAACTTAAAACAGAATTTCTGTTTCTGTAAATAAAGCTTTTGTTTATAGAAATAGAGCTTTTGTTTCTAAGAATAAAGGCTTTGTTCTAAGAATCCTTTGCATTGAAGACAACTTTTCCTTACGGAGCAGATATTTTTTCCCGGGGGGCAAAGCAACTTGATAAAAAACGTCTTCTCTTTGTACAGTTGAAATCAAAGCCCTATCTTTGCTCTACGATTTTAAGATAATCCTATTATGAAGATATTTCCTACTACAAGCATCAAGCAACTGGATGCAGATACCATAGAGAATGAACCGATTGCCTCCATCGACTTGATGGAACGTGCCTCACGCGCATTGGCCCGTGCCATTGCGGAGCGTTGGGAGCCGGACACGCCGCTCACCGTTTTTGCCGGACCGGGGAACAACGGTGGCGATGCGCTTGCCCTGGCGCGACTGCTGGCCGGGAAGGGCTACCGGCTCGAGGTGTATCTCTTCAATACGAAAGGGACGCTTTCGCCGGACTGCGAGACGAACAAGGAGCGGCTGGCCGACGTGCCGGGTGTGGACTTCCACGAAGTGACCACCCAGTTTGTACCTCCCGTGCTGACGGCAGACCTGTGGTGATAGACGGTCTCTTCGGCAGCGGTTTGAACAAGGCTCTGAGCGGCGGTTTTGCAGCCGTAGTGAAGTACATCAACGCTTCGCCCGCCACGGTGGTGTCCATCGATATCCCATCGGGACTGATGGGTGAGGACAATACCTACAACGTACATACGAATATCGTCCGTGCCCATCTGACGCTGAGCCTGCAATTGCCGAAACTGGCATTTCTCTTTGCCGAGAACGAGCCGTATGTGGGCGAATGGCAGTTACTGGACATCGGACTCAGCGAGGATGTCATCCATGACATGGAAACGGACTTCTGCCTGCTGGAGCATGAAGATGTGTCTGCCCTGCTGAAGCCGCGCAGCCGGTTTGCCCATAAGGGGAACTTCGGCCGTGCACTGCTGATAGCCGGTTCGCAGGGAATGGCGGGAGCTTCGGTGCTGGCTGCGCGTGCTTGTCTGCGTTCGGGGGTGGGGTGCTGACCGTGCATGTGCCGTTCTGCAACAACTTCATTGTGCAGACTTCCGTGCCCGAAGCCATGACGGAGCTGGACATCAGCGACACCTGCTTTGCCGCCGCTACTGATACGGACGATTACCAGGCCGTGGCGATAGGTCCGGGACTGGGAAAGGCGGCAGAGACCGAGGCGGCTCTGCTGGAGCAGATAGAGATATGCCAGACTCCGATGGTGGTGGATGCTGATGCCCTGAACTTGCTGGGCGAGAAGCGTAACTATATAGGGCGTCTGCCCAAAGGGAGTATTCTGACTCCGCACCCCAAGGAACTGGAGCGTCTTGTAGGCAAATGCCAGAATTCGTACGAACGCCTGATGAAGGCTCGCGAGCTGGCGAAGAGCGCCGGAGTGCATATCATCTTGAAAGGCGCTTATTCTGCCATTGTCACTCCTGCCGGGAAATGTTTTTTCAACCCTACCGGCAATCCGGGTATGGCAACGGGAGGCAGCGGTGATGTGCTGACGGGAGTGGTGCTTGCCTTGCTTGCCCAAGGCTATGAGCCGGAGAAGGCTGCCTGCCTGGCCACGTATGTGCACGGACTGGCGGGAGATGTTGCCTGCAAGAAGCAGGGGGCAGTGGGGATGACGGTGGGGGATATAGTTGCCTGCCTGCCGCTAGCGTGGAAGATGCTGGAAGAATAAGGAGAGAAGTGTAATTTGGATGGCTTGTCATGTCAACAGAAATAAGATATTTTGAAAACAGAAAAGATTGGCGGAAGTGGCTGGCTGACAATTTTGATACTGCCGATGGAGTCTGGTTTGTGTTTCCTACTAAATCTTCAAGCGAGAAAAGTATTGTATATAATGACGCTGTTGAAGAGGCCCTTTGTTTCGGGTGGATTGACAGCACGATAAAGTCACTTGACAAAGAACATAAAATTCAGCGTTTCACGCCCAGGAATCCTAAAAGTACCTATTCGCAAGCCAACAAAGAAAGGTTGAAATGGTTGCTGGAGCATAAAATGATACATCTTGAATTTGAGGATAAAATACGAACTGTCTTGTCGGTTCCTTTTGTTTTTCCAAATGATATAATCGACAGATTGAAAGAGGATGAAAGAATATGGAAGAATTATCAGAGTTTCTCTGACCCCTATAAACGTATCCGAATCGCATACATTGAAGCGGCGAGGAAACGACCGGAAGAATTTGAAAGGCGATTAAATAACTTTATCTGTAAAACGAAAGAGAACAAAATAATAATAGGGTTTGGCGGGATTGAAAAATACTATTAACGCTAATTCTTTTCCGCTTATTTCTCTCTTGTCGTAATGTGGAAGCATCCTTGCTTCAACTCGTACTTGATGTAGCATTTATCGGCTTTCCGCAGGTCACGGAGCACTTCCGAAAGAACCAGTTTTAAGGTATCTGCGCTGACATCCTGCAAAGGACGTCCATCCTCGTCTTCTATTTTCTGAAAGCGCTTCCAACTGACATCGAATGTCGTTCCGTAAAAATGTGCCGAGTTTGGAGAAGCATTGCCGTTACGGCGGCGCAGGCGTTTTACGTCGTCTTGGGTGCGGAGTACGGAAGTCACAATTATCTTGTTTGGATTCAGCCCCTTGGCGGTCAGTGAATCAAGGAAGTTGTGTCCGATGGTGTCCAGCAGGCTGGCGGCGCCCGGAATGAGATAAGGGATGGAATGCGTCAGTGAATCCACGGCATAGAGCTCGTTTGTCGTGATAGGTTGCAGTTGCTCTCTCATCTTTTCTGCTTCCTCGCGGGATGAAAGTACACGTATGCCGATGGCTTGGGCTACATTGAGATGTTTCTCATTCAAGTCTCCGAACGAGCGCTTGTAGCTGACAACACCCCGAATGTTGCGCGGTTCGTTCAACTTGAGCGACATGTCCTTCTTCTTACAGCCGGCAAAGGTGAATGTTGCGGCAGCTGCGACAATTATCAGTATAGGTAGGATTCTGGAAGAATATCTCATCTTATAAATGTACTATGTCTGTGAAAAATCTGCGTTAATCTGTGTAATCTGTGGTGAAAACCTTGCAAAGATAATTCAAACCTTCTTAAGTTTGCACTATCTTTGACACAAAAAAGACCGTGCAACGATATTTTATATACCTGGCTTATGATGGCACCGCTTATCACGGCTGGCAAATCCAGCCGAATGGAGCGAGTGTGCAGGAGTGTTTGATGAAGGCGCTGAGTACCTTGCTGCGTCGCGAGGTGGAAGTCGTGGGAGCGGGGCGTACCGATGCCGGGGTGCATGCCTCACTGATGGTAGCTCACTTTGACAGTGATTCTCCTCTGGACACTGTTTTTATGACGGATAAGCTGAATCGTCTGCTTCCTCCCGATATTTCCGTATACCGCTTGCGGGCCGTGAAGCCCGATGCACATGCCCGCTTTGATGCTACGGCGCGGATGTATAAGTATTACGTCACTACTGCCAAGATGCCTTTCAATCGTCATACCGTTGCCGTCTGTTCCAAACACCGGACTTTGAACGGATGAATGAGGCTGCCCAAACCTTGTTTGACTATACGGACTTTACCAGCTTCAGCAAACTTCATACGGATGTCAAAACCAATAATTGCAAGATTATGCATGCCGCCTGGACCCGGGTAGACGATGTGACCTGGGTGTTCACCATCCAGGCCGACCGGTTCCTGCGGAACATGGTACGCGCCATTGTCGGTACTTTGCTCGAAGTGGGTCGCGGAAAACTTTCTGTTGAGGGTTTCCGACGCGTCATCGAACAGAAGGACCGTTGTCAGGCAGGAACCTCCGTTCCCGGAAATGCATTGTTTCTAGTGGATGTAGCCTATCCGGAAACTACTTTTTTAGAATAAAAGAGGGATGCACTACAAAAACGTACCCCCCTCCTTTTAATTTTTAATTCTTAATTTTTAATTAACTCTATGTGGTTATTGCTTGCTTTCCTCTCTGCTGCCTTATTGGGATTTTACGATGTCTTCAAGAAGAAGTCGCTTCGTGACAATGCCGTACTGCCGGTACTTTTCCTGAACACGCTGTTCTCGAGCCTGATATTTCTTCCTTTCATTCTGGTATCTGCCTTTGCGCCGTCGGTGTTGGGAGGTACGATGTTTGATGTTCCCGTGGTGGGGTGGGAGGTGCATAAGTTTATTGTTGTCAAGTCGTTTATCGTGCTCTCTTCCTGGATATTCGGTTATTTCGGGATGAAGCATCTGCCGCTGACCATCGTGGGACCGATTAATGCGACGCGCCCCGTGATGGTGCTTGTAGGTGCCATGCTTGTGTTTGGCGAACGCTTGAACCTTTATCAATGGATTGGCGTGATGCTTGCCATAGTATCCTTTTTCATGCTGAGCCGTTCGGGCAAGAAGGAGGGAATCGACTTCAAGCATAACAAATGGATTCTTTTCATCGTGCTGGCTGCCGTTGCTGGAGCTGTCAGTGGGCTGTATGACAAATATCTGATGAAGCAGCTCAATCCGATGCTGGTGCAGTCGTGGTATAATGTCTACCAAGTCTTTATCATGTGCCCCATTATCTTGCTGTTGTGGTACCCCAAGCGAAAAGAAAGTACCCCGTTTCGTTGGGACTGGACCATTATCTGTATCTCCATTTTCCTTTGTGCGGCAGACTTTGTCTATTTTTATGCCCTGAGCTATGAGGACTCCATGATTTCCATCGTTTCGATGGTGCGTCGTGGAAGCGTTGTTGTTTCCTTCCTTTTCGGTGCGCTTTTCTTCCGTGAAAAGAATTTAAAAAGCAAGGCTGTCGACCTCATTTTGGTGTTGATTGGAATGTTCTTCCTATATTTGGGGAGTAAATAGACAAGAGATATATGGCAGAAGACCTATATATAAATGCTGGTAGCAAGACAGAGAAATATCGCGCTTTGCTTCCTCAACTGAAAAATCTGCTGGCAGGTGAAGATGACTTGATAGCCAATCTGGCGAATGTTTCGGCGGCGCTGAAAGAGACTTTCCATTTCTTTTGGGTAGGCTTCTATTTGGTGAAGGGTGAAGAATTGGTGTTAGGACCTTTCCAGGGACCGATAGCTTGTACGCGCATCAGGAAAGGCCGTGGTGTTTGCGGCACGGCATGGGATAAAGACGAGACGTTGGTTGTGCCCGATGTGGATGCATTTCCCGGACATATAGCCTGCAGCTCGCTGTCGCGTTCGGAGATCGTGGTTCCGCTGAAGCGTGAGGACGGTGAAGTGTGGGGAGTATTGGATATTGACAGTGACGATTTGGGCGGTTTTGATGAAACAGATGCCCGTTTCCTTGAAGAAATGATTAAAATGTTATGATAAGAAAACTGAGTGCTTTTTTGATTTTGGCTTTCATCGGATGGGGGTATTTGCAGGCCCAGGAAGCCAAGACGTGTTTTAAGAATATGCCGGATTCTATATGTCCGTTGCTTAGCGCCGTGAACCGTGCGGATTTTATAGACTTTCTGGAAAGTAAGATGAAAGCTGAGGTGACCAACAGCTTTGGTGGTAAATCGGAAATGACGGAGCTTTCTCCAGACTATATACATGTGAAGATGACGCCCCAGAGTTCATGGCAGATGAAGCTCTTGCCTATTAACGACAGTACGAAGGTGATTTGTGTGGTTGCTACGGTTTGTGCTCCGGCTTGCGACAGCCATGTCAAGTTCTATACGACAGACTGGAAGGAGCTGGTTGCTTCGTCCTACCTGCCGGCATTGCCCGTTCTGGATGATTTTATCGCTGAGGCCTCGGATACAGTGGATGTCTATGAGTATCAGGATGCCCGTCGCCAGGCCGACATGCTGCTGATGAAAGCGGACCTTTCTGCGAAGGACGCCACGTTGGCATTCACTTTTACCACGACCGATTACATGGGTAAAGAAGCGGCGGAGAAACTGAAACCGTTTGTCCGCCGTCCTATTGTTTATACTTGGAATCAAGGGAAGTTCGAGAAATCCTCTACTTCACTTTGATTCTGTCGAATCCCTCTCCATAGACTCCGATGACTGCACTTTGTGATACAAAGGCATTGGGGTCTATGTCTTTTATGAGCCGGAAAATGATGGTGGACTCCCGCTTCTTGGCCAGCACGAACAGCATTTTTATCTCTTTTCCCGTATAGAAGCCCGAGGCGTTGATGACTGTTGCACCTCTGTGGGGATATACCTGGATGTGCTTGGCTATCTCCTCATATTTATCGCTGATAATAAAGAATTGTACGGACTGGCGGGCATGTTCACCACTTGGTCGAGCACGAAGCTCATATGTATAGAGTAACGTAGCCATACACCACCTTTTCCCAATCTTTTAGAACAAAGTAACTGGACGAGATGATGATAAGGTCACATATCAACATGACTCTGCCCAGCGTGATGTCACGGTATTTGTTGATTACGGCGGCAATGATGTCCGTGCCGCCAGTACTGCCGTTGTTGGAAAAGGCGATGCCGATGCCGCCACCGTGCTACCGCAGAAGGAGGCACCGATGACACAAGCCATGAAAGGCTGGTCGTGCAGGAGGACAACACCCTCGGTCAGTTTCTGGATAATGGAAAGGAAAAAGGTCAGGGTGAATACGGCAAAGATTGTCTTTACGCTGAACTTCCATCCCAACACACGTAGGGCAAGCAATAGAAGCAGAAAATTGATGGCGAAGTACGTATATTGGACGGGAAATCCAGTGGCAAAATATACGATGGATGCAATGCCCGGTACGCCACCGGTAGTAATATCGTTGGGAAGCAGGAAGACTGTCCAGCCGATACCATATAAGACCATACCCAGGGCAATCATCAGATAATCCCGCAGTTCGCGCATGGTGTTCTGTCGGGAGGGAATATTTACTATTGTTTTCATTATAATTTTATGTGGTTGTGAAAATGCGGGGACAAAGATACTGCTTATTTGGGATATAATGTTGAAAAAAAAATGCAGATTTTTGCAACCAAACTTCATCTTTCTGCGTCTAATAAATAAAAAGAGGAGATTATGAATATGAAAATGAATTTTTCCATGGACGAGATTCGTCTTAAAGTAGAAGAGTATATAAAGAAAGGTGGTCGGGCAGCCGGTCGTCCAGTACTGACGGCTTATTATGTGATGACTGCAGACTCTACTCCGGAGAGTGAAAGGACAAATATCATGATTGCTTTGGTGGCCATTGTATTTCCTACCAGTATAGAAGACCTTTTGGGACAAGTCTTTATGGTAGGGAAGGGATTTGCCGCAGTTTATGCTTATAAGAAAGTGAAGAAATACATCACTCCACAGATAAAAGACAAGGTTGAAGCTAAATTGGATGAGTGGTTCCATGAGAATGTGACGGAGGTGGTGGAGCCACTTTATCTGGAATGATAATGCACCACAGATTACACAGATTTGCACAGATAAAAATCCTTGAGATAATAAATCTGTGTAATCTGTGGTGGTCCCTTTACCGTTTCTTGCTCAAGAAGCGTCTGGCCAGATATTTCCGTACCGGTTCATCATAGAATTTCAGGCATAGATAGGCTAACAATATATTCCATGCATAAACGCATAAGGCAACCTGCCAAGTCTGCTCCAACGTGAAGAGCTGGTTCTTGATGAGCCATGCATAGAACAAGTACATAAATGGATAATGTATCACATAGGCTGGATAGGATATATCTCCCAGGAACTTGCATATCTGGGTCGATTTTTTATCCGTTGTGGTACCGGAAGCTCCTAACCAGACGAGAACCGGAAAAGCGATGATTACACAGAACGCTTCATAAATGCCATTTGTACAAACCGGCGCCGTACCTTCCAGATAGGGCACTGAGAACAAGGTAATCAATGCAATGGTGCATATCCAGAAAGCGCCTTTCACCTTAATGGGCTTGAAGTTGCGCGATAAAAGCATACCCATGGAGAAAGGGAAAAGCATCCTCAATAATCCTCCGATAAAGTTTATTCCGTCCAGTGTCCAACCTACTCCCATATTGCCATATCCGGAGACATCGAAGATGGCGAATGATGCCAATGCTATTCCCAGCAATATTGTCAGTACGGTCAGTGCTTTGTTTGACAATCGTCGGATGAACAAGGCATAAAGGATGTTGCCTATATACTCAAAGAACAATGACCAGCAAGGACCATTCAAGGGAAACATTTCGCCATTACCACGGACTTCATAGCCTGCTCCCGGCATTGCGGGAATAAAGAATATGGAGCAGAGAAGGGACAGCATAATCATTGATAGGGCAATATGTGTTCCGTCCCATTGTATGCATCCTTGAATGCAGAAGGTGATGGCGCCCAAAACAGCGCCCATAATTACCATCGGATGAAGACGTATCAGACGTCGCTTGAAAAAACTCTTCATTGTGAGGTTCCTGCCCCAACGGTCGTCATAAGCATACCCGATAACGAATCCCGATAGTATAAAGAAGAAATCTACAGCTAAATAGCCGTGGTTGAAGGTTTCGATAATGCTACCACCGGCAAAAGCATAGCCTTCGAATATATGATACCATATAACCATCAAGGCTGCTACGCCACGGAGCCCGTCGAGAAGGTCATAATGTGCTTTGGTGTCTGAAAAGGCAGAAGATGAAATGTGCGACATCTGTTTTTTTTCTGTTGTTTGGTTAATGTTTTCGGATCTCAAAGATACGCCATGCGAAGCGAAGTTCTTTTGCTTAAAAGCAAAAAAGAACGGCAATCTTCTATTTTTTTGCGCGTACCCGGCTGAGAGTATAGATGGAAATACCCAGGAAGGCTGCCACATATTTTAGCTTCACCCGATTTATCAGTCTGGGGTAACGGCGGTTAAATTGTTCATACCGCTCTTTGGGAGGCAGTTGGAGCCTTTCCACAAACATATGACTGAGCTCTTTGTTTACGTTCTGATGCAGTATTCTGCCCCAGTTGGCTATATCAATATATGTTTCGTAGAGAGCATTTAACTTGTCTATGTGGATGACGTAGATTTTGCAGTCCGAAAGAGTTTCAATGCTTTCTACTGACGGCTGCTGATAGTACAGTGAATCCATTCCGAAGGTTACATCACCTTCCTGGCTGAACCAAGTGGTGGTATCTTGTCCGTCGTGATGAAATACGGAACGGGTGACCCCTTCCTCAATGAAATAAACCAAACGGTCTGTCACTCCTGCTTGTACTATATAAGTTCCTTTAGGGTAGTGTCTTACCTGCATATTCATCAGCAATGCCTGAAGAGCTTCTTCGGAAACCGGATAAATCTGCCTGATTTTGTGAATGATGTTGTTCATTGGAGGGGAGCTTTTTATTCGTTTACAAACTTACATAATTTTATTAACTAAAACTGAACTTTGATATACAAATGTGTGCGTTGCCTTATAAGCGTTTATGGTATAATGGAATTTTTTTTGTAAAAGAGATGTTTGTTCTTTGAATATTGTATCTTTGTAGAAAACAGTAGCGTATGAATAAAATATTGGTAACATTATTGGCTCTAATCGGAGGTAGCTGCATTTCATTCGCACAGATGGAGACTGGAAGAGTTTCCGATACAGCTGAGGATACATTGAGAATAGAAAATGAAATTGTCGCTGTTGATACCGGATTTTACCAGTCAGTAGTCCGCTATGATACGGTGCGCTATAATTTGAAAATGCAGAGTGTTTACAAAAAGGCTTTTCAACTAAAGAATGATGTTTTTGTGGAAAAGATGAAAGAGCCGTGGTTAGATGATATTCTCAGAAATATCTTATTTAAATAACCATGAATTTGTGCTTTGCGTCATTCGGTTGACTTCCTGGTTTAACTCACTCGGTTAAACCACACTAAATTCAGCATTCTCTAAAAACAAAAATCAGATAGAAATCTTGCGATAACTATCTGATTTTCAGAAGAGCGGAAGACGGGGCTCAAACCCGCGACCCTCAGCTTGGAAGGCTAATGCTC
>ERZ860023.1239-NODE-1239-length-10701-cov-2.369153_pt1 | contig 10701 bp, 8 predicted proteins | sample MGYA00509983_ERZ860023 | MGnify/ENA primary metagenome ERZ860023 (study PRJEB30046, sample SAMN00715180) | human gut metagenome | study: EMG produced TPA metagenomics assembly of the A metagenome-wide association study of gut microbiota in type 2...
GCGTCCACGCCTCGGGCGGCGGCACGCGCCAGCCCGGAGGGCAGGGGTCGTAGATGGACTTCGCGCCCGCAGTCGTGGGACGGCCGCCCGTCGAGGCATTGCCCCAGAGGTTCGGCGAAGGTTGCCCCAGCCACGAGCTGAGACGCTGCGCCGGATCCGAAGGGTCTGCAGCACGCCCCAGAAGAGTCGCGGGATGTGCCGCAGCCCACGCCACGGTCGCCGTCGAAGAATCTTCGCCGTAGTATGTCCCGAAGGCGAACCCTTCGCCATAGTCGAACGCTGCGAGATCGTACGGGAAAGGATCCTTGCGGCCCCATTGGTAGTAAAGGCCTCGGCTGGCCGGATCCCCCGGATCGAGGTTTTCAGCCCCCAGATTACGGTCCATAAACACATATCCCGAAGGATAGACGTGGGTGGTCAGAGCGCCGTTCGTCGCCCAGATATGCCACGACCAGATGCAGTCGCCGTCCTTGTCGAACAGCCCGATAAGGGCGTTGCCTCCGATGGCCGTACCCGTGCGGAAGCTGATGCGGCTGCCGTTGTAGCCCACATCGCATACGACAGCCCGCTCCGCCGTTCCCGTCTGCCAGATAAGGCGGACGGATGTCCCTTTGAGTTTCTGCGGCGTGATGCCCGTGGTCGCTCGTCCGTTGCCCTGCACCGTTGCATCGAACAGATATATCTCCTGCATGCGGGGCGCGATGTAGCTGTTGGCCGTACCTGCGGCACTCAGGTCGGTACCTTCGGCGTAGTCGGGCGCGATGATCCGCTTCTCGGTGGCGACGAAGGAATAGGTCTTATCGGCGGTGATGAGCTGCCGGCGGCTTTTGTCGAAGGCATCGTACCAGCCCGTGAGCAATGCCGGCTCCATAGTGCGCAGCGTGCAACGGCTGCCCGCAGGCACGATGAACGACTCCTCGTCCTGATCCACCTCGACGGGCGCGTCGCACTCGAAGCGTACGGTGTAGATGTCCGTCAGGATATGGACTTTCTCGGTTACGAAAAGAGGATATAACGATACGGTATGCGTCTTAGGCACGTAAGAATACGTCTCGGTCGCGCAGAGCAGTTCGCTATGCCCTTCGTCAGCGTACCATCCCGCGAAACGATAACCCGCGTCGGCTGTCGCCGTGAGGGTGCAACCCTGTTCGTAGCAGGCGGCACGCAGCGTCCCGTCATCCGTATTTTGCGAGGACAATGCCCCTGTAACCGAGACTGTACCGCCGTCGGAGAGTAGGATCGAAAGCGTATTGGCAAGCGTATGCTCGAAACGGCAGCGGCTTTCATAGCCGTAGCTGTCACGCACGCGCACTTCATAAGCGAGCCGTGCGCGAGCTTCGGTGATGACCTTCGGGTAATAGACCAGTTCGTAATAGTTCGATCCCTGCTGGTAATAGAGCGAGAGATCGTAGCGGGGATCGCACTCCTCGTAATCGACGAGGAACGTCCCGCCGGTCGGGGTCAGCAGCTCCAGCTCACCCGTAAGTGTCGGTTCGCGCTCCGCACGTTCGATATTCACGTAAAGCGAAGCGTTGAACGGAAGTACGCAATAGTCGCCGATGCGGTTGCTCTCGAAATCGTCGGTCACGCTCAACGTATAGCCGTGTACGCGGGTGTCCACCTCATTGTCGCCCGAGATCGTGATGTCGAGCGTATGGGACGTATTACGCCCTACGTTGAAGTCCGTCGTATTGTTCTCACCCAGGTAAATGCGGTAGTCGAGGATGCGGCTGCCCCGCGTGGCGCGGATCATCAGGTACGAAGCGCACGAAGGGGCGTTATCGGCGTTTTTGTCCCGCTGGTCCGTAATCGAAGGTACCGTGCCCTGCGGGTTCTCGAAGAGGTATTGCACGCCCGAACAGCTGCGCCGCGCGGCGTCGGGAAGCTCCACGAGCGGAGCGTCGGTGAAATCCTTCTCCGAGGTCGAAGGAGTACTCGCAGGCGTGAAGAGCGTCGTACGTCCGGGGACGGAACACAGGCGTACGGAGCGCAGTTCGAGGTCGGGGACCTTATCCGCCACGCGGATGTTGTAGGCGATCTTGGCCACGGTACGCCGCACGCTCAATGGAGGTAACGTAACGGTGTTGTTCTCTTTGTCGGGCGCGATCGCAACGGTCATGACGGCCGACATGGGAAGCGTCGCATACTCCTCCTGCCGCCCGATCGTACAGTCGAGGAGCTGCTGCGCACTCCGCTCGCCCAGGTCCGCACCCAGGTTGGCGGCGACGTAGAGATCGTACTCCCCGGGCAGGCACTCGAACCGCACCAGCGCCGAACGGGAGTAAAAATGCAGGCTTTGGCCGTTGCTGCGGCCGAACAGGTAGAGGTTGATGTCGCGGATCGCCTCCTCGTCCGTCGCGCGGGTCGCAAGGCGAAGCATATCTTCGGTCGTAATACGCAGTTCGGCCGTGACCGGACGTTCCGAGGCTGCGCTATCGACCGGCATAGTCACTTCCCGGCTGCACGAGCACAGCAGCAGATAAAAAAGCGGAAGAGAGATTGTTCTGAACATAGGAATCGGTTTTTTAGAACAGTCTGCCGCCCTTGCGGGCGACAGACTGTCGGGAAAAGGTTTCTCAGGCTCCCAGATCGATCTGCTGCGTTACCGGAGACTCCCAGTCGGCGACCGTGATCGTAAGGCCCACCTCCGAGCCTACCAGACCCGTGATCGCAGCTTCGATGCGGTAGTAGCCGTTACGCACGATCGCTCCGCCTGCCTTGCCCGTGACAGGTACCGTATAGACGATTTCCGTACGGTCGGAGGTCGTCGAGGTGCTGCCGTCGGCGTCGTAGCTCGCCGTGATCTCCAACTGTACACGGTTGCCCTCGGCAAGAGCGCCGTTTTCGAAGACGTAGAACAGGTTGTCGTATCTGCCCGCTGCGGCGGTGGCGGTCTGCGTATGGGTATAGCTCATCGCGCCGGGCGAAGGAGTTGCGGGCGCGATGACAGGCGACTGGCTCGCCGCTTTCGAGAGCTTGACGCCCGTGACGGTGATCGTTCCCGAATATTTCTCCGCGAAGGCCGCATCGATCGTGGTCTGCACGGAGAGCTTGGCCACCGTACGGCGGAGCGCCATCGCAACGTCGGTCGTCGAACCCTCGGCGATGGATTTGCTCGCAGAGGCCGACATCACGAAGCCGCCCGCACGCTTGGCCTTGGTCGAGACCTCCGCGAAGGTGCCGTTATAGTCCGCAGCGGAGGCTTCGACCTTCGAGAGCAAGGCCGATTTGGTCGTAACACCCGTGAGCGAAAGGTTCGCAACGGCGTAGAAGTCGCACGTCGTACCCGCTGCCGAATGCGGCAGCGCGAAGGTCGCCGACTTGTCGACGAGTTCCTCGGAGGTGAACGAACGCTGCGCAACGAGGTTGCCTTGGGAGTTGAAAACGTAAACCGTCAGCGACGTGAGGCTCTTCTCCCACGTTTCGGCGGCGGCAGTCGAGTTCAGGGATGCGCGCGAGGCCGGGGCATCGGTAAATGTGAGGCACACGGCAGCGCCGTCCAGCGGCTCACCGTTCGTACCGTAAGTCACGGTCTCCTCCTTCGAGCAGGAGACCAGCGCAAGGGCGGCCAAAGCCGCGACAAATGTTTTTTTCATATATGGAATAAAGGATTAAAGGGTCGTTATTTATTTCGGTTCGTTTTTCTCGGCTCGCCGTCCCGCATCTTCCGCGTGCGTACACGGTGGCGGAGCTTGGCTTCATAGCCCGGAGGGCCGTTGTCGTCGATCCACTGCCGGATGCCGAGGCGCAGCTCGGCTTTCAGCTGCCGGAACTCGGGACGCGAGGCGAAGTCGTCGCCCAAAGCATAGCCGGCGAAGATCGGCTCGCAGGGCGTCAGCAAGGCCCGGGCGACGGTGCGGCGCTGATCTTCCGGAATGTCGGGGAAATCGTTCGCAAGGATCAGGTCGATCGTATCGAACTTCGAGAACAGCAGACCTCGGAAAAGACTCCGGTCAGCAAGGCGAAGCGCACACTCGGCACTGCCGCCCGCGTCACAAGTACGACGGTAGAGGTCGGGGCCACGGCGCTGCGACGATCCAGAAGTTGTGCGCGGTACTGGAGCTGGGGATGGCGTTCGCGAAGGTAATAATCCAGTCTTGTCCGGAACCACGGCTCGGAATATATCTCCATAGCGGTATGCTATCGTTTCCGACCCCGCCCCTGCTGCGACTCATCGGCCCCCTGCGAGGCCTGATGGGATGCTTCGGCCGCCTCGCTGCGCTCCTGACGCGACAGAAAGCGGCTGTAAGTACGGTTGTCGCGCGGGTTCACATACAGAACCTTGTTCTTCATCGGCTCCCCGAACGAATCCTTGACCTGATCCGCCGAGACCTGGCCGCCGGCAAGCAGCGTCTTCACATCGGCATCCGAGAGCTGGTCACGAAGGTACTTCGGGACGTACGGCTTGTCGTAAACCGGGTCGCTGATCGTATAGCGGCCCCGATAGACGTCGTAGTTCAGGATGCCCTTGTAGGTGTTCTCCGTATCGCCGTAGGCCGTGCATCCTTCCAGCGGGATCGAGCCGCCGCTGCGAAGGATTTTTTGTCCTGCATCGTCGATGCGACGTCCCTCGGCGAACTCCGGGATCTTGACATCGCGGTGCGGAACCGCCACAAGGCGGTTCGTCGAAGGGTTGAAGGCCACGTGGCAGCGCTCAGCTTCCCCCGTGATGCTGTTATGGACCGTGACAAGGTGTTGCAGCGTCTTGCCGCGAGCCAACAGTGCCTTGTCGTCGGGCGTGATCTCCGAGGCATACTCCTCACGTTCGTATTCGGGCTGCACAAGCGGCGTATCGAGGCGGAACTTCAACTCATCGTTATGGTCCCGGTAGAAACTCAGGTTGAAAAGACCCGTCGTCGTGCCGTGGTCCGAAAGCTGGACCGTCGCAGGAAACAGCTCTCTGGTCGGGAGCCCCAGCATCAGGCTCCGCTGCGTGCGCTGCGGCAGCGCATCGAAGTCGATGCCCAATTCTTGCAACTCTGCACGTGGAATCTCAACCTTGTCGTATTTCACCTGTTCCAGTTCGGCCGTGTTCACGACGTACTTGTTATACGTTTCCCAGCCCTCCTCGCTCTTCGGATTGCTGACGAGCTTGCCCAGCGATGTGACGATCTTGCCGACGGAAAGGACGGGCACTTTCAAAAACTGGAACTGGATCGGATTGTCCTTCTGGGATTTGAAACCTCGGATGAAAGCCGCCACGGCATTGCTGCTCCGGAACGGATAGAACGCCGGACGGTTCTTCGCAAGAGGCTGCACGGTATGCACCTCTCGGCGATCCCCTTTAGTCACCAGCTTGGAAACGGCCTCTACCTGGCCGCTGTCAGGATTGCGCACGAGAAGCGTTTCCCGGTAGTCGTTTTCCTGTTCCTGACCCTCGGTCGGATTTACATTTTCTTCTGTTGCCATAATACTGTCTTTTAGTTAATAATGTGTGATTTGTACTTCGACAGCGGCAAATATAGAGGCCCGGAAGACGATCCCGACGGATGGCACGTCAGGGCCGTTCTGGGCGTGAAGAAAGACGAAAATAGCCCGTAAAATAAAAAACGCAACAATTTAACTGAGATTCCAAATAGAATCGTTCAAACGATCCAATCTAAACAAGATACGAAAATCTGAAACCTGCTTTTCGATGCTTCTTGTGAAAACTGTAACTTTTGTGCCTTGCTGTGCTAACTATATTGTCATTTCAAACTTTAGAATAAAATTCGCGAATGGGCATATGGGCATTCAACCTAAATATATCAAGTCATTTTTGTGTTCATCGAGTTAAATTCGTATATTTGACAACCTATTTAATCAAAGCCGGTATGAAAATAGAGAAAATAAAAATTGAGAACTATAAGGTATATCGAAATACAGAGATTCGAAATTTATCCAATTTCTCTGTTTTCCTGGGGGCGAACGGTGCTGGGAAATCAACGCTCTTCGACGTATTCGGTTTTTTAAGCGATGCATTGAAGGCGAACGTAAAAACCGCACTTAACAAAAGAGGCGGCTACAGGGAAGTATATTCGCGTGACGGAGAGGGGCCTATACTTTTTGAAATAAAATTCCGTAACGATAAGATCGAAGGAGAAACACAGCCTCTAATTACTTATCGCTTGGAAATCGGATTTGAGAATGGATTGCCTATTATCACTACTGAAATCCTGAGTTATCGGCGCGGCGGATATGGACGTCCGTATCGTTTCCTTGATTTTCATCGGGGCGAGGGAACGGCCATTATTAATGAAGATGAGTATTCTTCTTCCTCATCATCCACTTTTCAGGACCGTCGGGAACAGCAAACCCTCGACTCTCCCGACATCTTGGCGATAAAGGGATTGGGCCAATTTCAGAAATTCAAAGCAATCAGCTCTTTTCGCAGATTGTTGGACGATTGGTATGTGTCGAATTTTCAGATACAGGAAGCCCGTAATGTAGAAGATGTCGGCTTCAGCGAACATCTTTCTACGAGCGGAAATAATCTGGCACAAGTCACCCGCTATATCTGGGAAAATCACCGGAACGTATTCAATACCATTTTGGAGAAATTCAGAAAACGTGTTCCAGGTGTCGAGAATGTCATTGCGGAAGAGACGCAGGATGGTCGTATTGTTCTTAAATTCAAGGATAATTCTTTCCAAGATCCTTTTGTCGCGCGTTTCGTATCCGATGGTACGATTAAAATGTTCGCTTATTTGGTATTGCTGAATGACCCTGTAAAACATCCTCTGTTGTGCGTGGAAGAACCTGAGAACTATCTGCATCCCGAACTGTTGCCCGAATTAGCGGAAGAATTCAGAGAATACGCCGACAAGGGCGGGCAGGTTTTCATCTCGACTCATTCGCCCGACTTCGTCAATGCCCTGCAACCCGATGAACTGTTCTGGCTTCAGAAAAGCAATGGCGCCACAACCATTCGGAAAGCATCCGAAGATGCGACCATCAAGGCCTTATATGCCAATGGCGATAAATTGGGATGGCTCTGGAGAGAAGGTTATTTGAAAGGAAGCGGACCGTACTAATCGAGGAAAGCATGGACCGTTTGGAATTTCTTGTCGAAGAAAGGTCGATGGCAGAAGTGTTGAAAGTGCTTTTGCCTCGGATATTACCGGCATCTTGGGTGTTGGATGAGAATTATTTCATCCGTCCACATGAGGGAAAATCGGATTTGAAACGTTCCATTCCCAAGAAACTGAAAGGATTCGCCCAACATAAAGAACAGACCACCGGTTTTATTATCATCCAGGATCAAGACAGTAATGACTGCCGACAACTGAAACAAGAACTCGTAGCGCTATGCAAGGCAAACCAGGCACCGAATATTAAGTTTCTCGTTCGTATCGTCTGTCATGAGTTGGAGGCTTGGTATTTAGGGGATATGAAGGCTATTCAGGCCGTGTTTCCCAGATTCAACCCTGCGAGACATCTCAAAAAATCTCTGTTTCGTTTGCCAGATACCTGCCAAAATCCCAAAACAAGGCTTAAGGATATTGTAGGCGACTATCAGCAAATTGCAACGGCACAAATGATTGCTCCTTACATCGACATTGAGCATAACCGTTCTGAAAGTTTCCGGCAATTCGTATCGGGAATACGAAAATTCATCACGGCAAAAAGGTAATGTAATTTTTAGCTATTTCTTTGCCAACAGATGTCGCAGTGCAGGATCTTCGGCGATGCGTCTGAGTTCCCGTTTTATGATTTGCGTGACGTCCTCCTTGATCTGCGTATAATTGCGTCGGATGATCTCCTCCATACGATCCACGCCGTCGGCATCGCGGAACGAGGATATTTCCGGGATCGGAACGTACGACGCCGTCTCTCCGGCGAGCTTCTCCCTGTCGATGACGATCTCGGCGTGGAAGATCTTCTGCTCGATGCGTTCGTCGAAGTTGTCCGCCACGGCACCCACGAACATACCTTGCGAGAGGTTGGAGATCTTCGAGGCGGGAATCAGGCTGTCGAGCTGCGTATTGGTCGAGGTGGTGAGGTTGTCGTTGCTCAGCGAGTTGGAGGTCCGCAGCTGCACGATCCTGCCGAAGCGCTCGCTCAACGTCTTGGCCGTATCTCCCAAAACCTGACCTGCGAAGATGTTGCCCACGGTATTCTCGATGACCTTGGCTTCCTCCTGGCCGTAGTCGCGTTCGAGCTGCGAGAAGTCCTGAAAGCTCAGGCATACGGCCACCTTGTTCGAGCGGGCCGTGGCGATCAGGTTGTCTAACCCCCGGAAATAGATCGTGGGCAGCTCGTCGATGATGATCGACGACTTGAGTTTTCCTTTCTTGTTGATGAGCCGCACGATACGCGAATTATAGAGGCCCAGCGCTGCCGAGTAGATGTTCTGCCGGTCGGGATTGTTGCCCACGCACAGAATCTTCGGATCTTCGGGGTTGTTGATGTCCAGCGTAAAGTCGTTGCCCGTCATCACCCAGTAGAGCTGCGGGGAGATCATGCGCGAGAGGGGTATCTTGGCCGAAGCGATCTGCCCCTGCAACTGGTCCTGCGCCCCGCCTTTCCACGCATCCATAAAGGGCGACAGGTAATTTTCCAGTTCGGGATAGGAGGTCAGGATCGTGAAGATGTCCTCGTAGCGTTTGCACAACAATTCGATGGCGTGGGGAAAGGTGCAGTACTTCCCTCCTTCGTAGATTTTCAGGTACCAGATAATCGCAGCCAGCAGGATGATCGGAGAATCGACGAAGAAGTCGCCCTGCTTCTGTATCCACGTCTTATTGAGGTTGAGCATGATCGTATAGGCCGATTCGTAGGCGTCCGAGATGTCGGTCATAAACTCCGGAGCGATGGGATTGCAGCGGTTCGAACGACGGGGATCGTCGAAATTGATGATGCAGAATTTCGGTCGGGTTTCGTAGGCGTCCAGGTGATTCAAAAGGTGGTTGTAAGCGATCGAGGACAAGTCGTCGAATTTGAAGTCGTAGAGGTACATGGCGAAGCCCTTCTCGATCTGCTGGCGGATGAAGCTGTTCACCACGGTGTAGGACTTGCCGGAACCGGGCGTGCCGAGTACTATTGTCGCACGAAAGGGGTTCATCGCATTGATCCAGCCTTCGTGCCATGTCTTGCCGTAGTAGTAACGCGAACGGAGGTTGACCGAATATTCGTTCTCGATCAGGCGTGTTTCCTGCATGAAACTTTCGTTTTCGTCGTTGAACGGGTCCTCGCGCAGCCGTTCCTTGACCAGACGTCCGAGCCATAGACCCGCCAGAAACAGCAAGAGGAAGCCTATGCTTGTAGCTGCGACATAGAGCGGTGCCGCCCATTGCGGCGGCAGGTGCCGCAGCGGATCCCCGAAGAAGAAAAGCAGCAGGCCCGCCGCAGCTGCGAGAAGAATCTGCCGGTGCGTGATGCGCTCGGAGCGCACGCTGCGCGTACCCCAGCAGCTCAGAGCCAGAAATCCCGCAGCGAAGAGTTTGGTCAGATACAAGTAAGTGAAAAGCCCCGTCGTACGCTGGACGTTCCGCAGCAGACGGTCCAATACGCCGAGCGTGCAGCCGTGCATATCGAACCATCCGTAGCAGAACCAATAGAAGTGGAGCAGCAGGAACAAAACGCTTATGCCCCGCATGAGCTGCATGACTTTTTCCAATCCTCTCAGGTCATCTTCCTGTTGCATGATATACGGTTTTTGCAACGAAGATACCTTCGCTTCCGGGCTGCTCGTGTGTATGTCCGTTCCGGGCACATCCAGGCCGGTTGTTTTGCAAAATTCATATTATACGGCGTGTAATTCGAAAAAATCACACGCCGCGTATCACTATCGTTGGCTTCGTTCGACGAGAGCCTGTTTCAATGCATCCAGAAATTTGGTCACGTTGACTTTCCGATTAAGCGCGGCATTGCGGCAGCGGTCGGGATTCTTGAACGAAACATTCAGCAGCAGTTCGAAAGTGCGGACGAGCTTGTTCAATTCGGCAGGCGTACCGTCTGCCTTGCGGATCGCACCCGACGCATGGAGCGCCGAGATCAGCTCCATCAGGTCGGTCAGGGTGTACTCTGCGGACCAATAGTACGGCGAGCGGATATGCTTGCTCTGCCGAGTCGCCAGAGCAGGATAACGCAACTGCACCAGCAGGATTCGTCGTTCGATCTCTACGTGTGCGATGATCGTTTCGAAATATCCCTTTTTGATCGGCTCTTCGGCGTATCGATACTTCATACGTTCCAGATAACCGCACAAATGCGCCAACAAGCGCAGCTGGTCGATCACGGGTCGTTTTCTTAACAGTCGGGAAATACGTTCCACGAAATGTTCGATGGCGGTTTCCAGACGTGTGGAAATTTCATCGGACGAAAATGCTTCGCCGCAGAGCGAGAACAGCCGGAAAAGTTCGCACTCCGAAATAATCTTGGTAGCTTTCATAATACAAAATTTTGAATGGGTTAATAAAAAGCGCGGGAAAGGCCCGCGCTCCGAGAGATAGCTATTCGATCTGCGCGAAACTCTCCGCCATAGGAGAAAAAGCCTCGCGGAATATTCGTTTTCTCCGTTTTTATACCCCTTTCATCTTTGTGCGATGCCTTACCGAATTTACTGAATATTTGCGAACGACTCCATCCCTCACCGCTTCGCACGGCGTTTCTTACGTCGCCGGCGCTCGCGCGGGATCGGCTCCTCGTACTCCTCCTGTCGGCCGGCCGCGAGCAGATCGAAATTCTCGACGGGGAGACGCCGCTGCGCGCCGTCGCCCG
>ERZ860023.1243-NODE-1243-length-10680-cov-1.189929_pt1 | contig 10680 bp, 12 predicted proteins | sample MGYA00509983_ERZ860023 | MGnify/ENA primary metagenome ERZ860023 (study PRJEB30046, sample SAMN00715180) | human gut metagenome | study: EMG produced TPA metagenomics assembly of the A metagenome-wide association study of gut microbiota in type 2...
GATAGCGTTACCGTTCTCATCGGGGGGAAGTTTCTCTCCCGCCAAGCTGACACCCTGAAAGATTCGGACGTAATTGCCGATCACGCTCGTCTCGCCGATCACCGTACCCGTCCCGTGGTCTATCGAGAAATGATGACCGATCTTCGCGCCCGGATGGATATCGATACCGGTCTCGGAATGTGCCATCTCCGTAATCATACGAGGAATATAAGGAACCCCGAGCTTATACAATTGATGGGCGATCCGGTAATTACCGATCGCCCGGAAACCGGGATAACAAAATATGACCTCACCTAGATTTTGAGCGGCGGGATCGCCATTGAAAGTCGCCTCCACATCCGTAGCCAGCAGACCGCGAATCTCCGGAAGCGTAGAGATGAAAGCCTTCGAAATAGCCTCTGCCTCAGCGGAGATCTTTTCTTCCGGGCAAGTCACGCAAGATGTATCCGCGAAACAAAGTCCCGCATAAACCTGCTTGGATAATAAAGAATGAAGAGTCTCAACATTTACGCCCGTATGAAAACGGATCGTCTGTTTACTGATACGGGCATTCCCATAATAACCGGGGAACAGGATCGCACGGCATAGATCGATGATCTCTTTCAGCACCTCGCCCGAGGGCAGCGCCTCCTCATCCCTGTACGCATGGAACAATTGTTTATACGATGCCTCATCCGACAGCTTCTCCACCGTATCGCCCAATACGCTACTATGCCTCTGTATATCCATTATTTGCGGAATATTCTTTATAATGCGCAAAAATAGTATTTTATTTGAGAACACCTTCACGAAGAAGCATCAAAAATACAGCCAACGGCTAATATTACGTTCTATAGCGCTAAATTCCACGCCAACCTTTATCAACTTACGCCCATCCACCTGATAGGGAACCAAATAACCTTTCTCATCGATTTGCCATATGGCTTCCTCGGCGGTTCCGTTCAACTTGAACTCAAAGACGTAAATGTATTTTGGTGTTTTAACCACCGCATCCGCACGTCCTCTGGCACTTCGCACCTCCGCCTCAGTAAATTGCCCCATCAACTTAAAGACCAAATAGAAAACCACTTGATAATGACGTTCGGTCTTATCGTTCAACTCATACGGGAAATCAGCGAAGAAAGCTTGGAGACGGGAAAGGAAAGCATCTATATCCTTTGTCCGTAATTCTTGTACAAATTTACCAATATAAAAACTCTGCTCTTCCTTGGAAATGGAGGTATAGTAAGGGACTAAGAAATTAATAAAACCATATTTTACTTCTTCGTTCGGAAATTCCAATAAATAATTACGAAATTCCCGATCATAATCCTTTATCGTCAAATATCCACTCTGATAAATCAACGGAATCGGATTATTGGCGTTTACTCGATATTCAGTGATGAAGCAGCAGGCGCCTCGATACCATCTATCAAAAGCCGTAAATCATAATTACTTTTACGGAGGAGGCTCACCAAAAAGGTCGGCGTACCCGTCTGAAACCAATAACTCTCCAACTCCAGCTTATTGAACGCATTCAGTACACTGAACGGATTAAACACTCCCACTCCATCTTGATGGAAATGATACCCATCATAATTACGTTCCATCCGCTCTACCACCTCAACAAACGACCAATTATTCTTTTTCCCGAAGGCTTCTATCTCCGGTACAAAATTCGTCGCTAACTCTTCCCGTGTTATGCCACAAAGCGTTGCGAATTGCCAGTCCATGCTAATATCGTTCAACTGGTTCAAGTCACTAAACACGCTAACTTGAGAGAACTTTGTCACCCCGGTTAGGAATACAAAGCGCAAATAGCGATCCGCACTTTTCAACACCCCATAGAACGCTTTCAACATTAGGCGATACTCCTCTTGCAATTTCCATTATCAAATGATTGCAAAAGAGGCTTATCATACTCATCCACTAAAACGACCACCCGTTTTCCTGTCTGTTCACAAATCAAGCGTAACAAGGTAAACAAACGGTATCAATCGTCTCATCCGCATCACTAGAACCATATATAGCCTCGTAAACAAGCAACTGCCTATCCACAAGACGAATCAGATCCTCCCCTGTATCAAATTTCTTGGCATTCAAATCCAAATGGATCACCGGATACTCAATCCAATCCTGTTCCAACCGTTCGATAGCCAATCCCTTAAACAGATCTTTTCTTCCTTTAAAATAAGCCTCAAAAGTAGAAAGCAAAAGGCTCTTTCCAAACCTACGGGGACGACTTAGGAAAAACGGTGTCTCCAACGAGGCCATCCGCCACACCCATTCCGTCTTATCCACATATACATAATTCCCTTCCCTTATCTTCTCGAAGGTCTGTATACCTATCGGCAGTTTGCGTACGATACTGTTTGTCATTATCTTTTCACTTTTGTTCCAAAGATAATTACTATTCTTGTCTTCCACAAGTTATTTACATCTCCAATCAGAAACTCGCTTTCGAGAAAACGGAGTTTCAGCCTGTCAAGAATATCATTTACAACAGGTATTTTACCACATCCAATGCTCCACTTTCATCAAGAGCCAAGGCGACCAGAAAACCATCGGAAGGGTCTACGGCAATCCTCTTTATTGAACGATCAAAATTCAATCGTTTCTTTAATTGGCCGTCCCAAGAAAGAACCAGCAATGTGGATAAATTCGAAAAATCCACAGAACCATCGTACAAGCAATACACATACCGATCCGTACCGAATATATCGATAAAGCATTTTGTCGTTCCAAGAACATCCACTTGGGTATCATTCTTCTTCAGTAAAGGCACGATAGGCTCCTTCCCATACGTAAAGCTCCTTTGATAAGTTCCCTTCAAATCGTAAAAATCAATTTGGTTGAAGAAACGCAAGGCAGCAACCACACTGTTTTGCCGCTCATTCACACAAAGATTAGGCAAATAAGCGACGTGCTTACAAGAACGATACGTTCTTGCTACTTTTGGTGGCTCCACCCAATAAATTCCCTCTTCCCGATTCGCATAACAGAAAGGACCATAAACATTTTTCTCTACGATCGGAACCGCATAAACTTCTTTCGTGGTGACATTATAATGCGTAGAGGAACAAGTTCGGGTATTAGTATATATTTCGATCAAAACGCAAAGAATCCGCCAGCACCTGCATCTTATTAAATGTAAGTTGGTTATCCACGATCCAGAACTCATCCTTTCCGGCGGGTTCTTTTGTATTTGACTTCATAAACTCCGGATTAGAGAAATAAGTGGCCCATATCCTTTCAACGCAAACGCATGCAGGTGCGACAAATCATCTTTGTCGAATACTTGAATGATCGTATCACACCCACGAGCCAACAACACCAAATAAGACTCGGTAAGACCAATCCCATCATAGCATACACCAGAATCCCCTTTCATTAACAAATTTCCCTCCAGCCGTTTTTCTTCTCTTTCTGCATCGGAACAAGCGAGAAGAAACAAAGCGAAGAATACAATAATCCCATACAATACTCTCATGACCTTTCTATTTTAAATAAACATAAGATCGGATTATCGTCCTGTGTACGATTCTCCGCTATCGTCTCAAATCCTCATAATGTATCTGATTACGCAACAGCACCGTCGAACTGATCTTCCCGATAAAATAATCTTTATACACTCCGCAAATACCGTAAAAGCCTGTCAACCCCGTAGCCCTTATGAAGTTGGGGAACGCATACGAGAATGCCTCTTTCCTATCCTTGTCATAAAATCCGAAGTAAGTTACCTTATCGCACATATAGGTCGCATGCAGGATCCGTTCGGTCTCCAGCAGCCCAAAAGAATTTACATAGCCGGAGCGAAACAGATCGCCAGAGAAACCTCCCCCGCCTCTCCCTTTCTCCTTGACATACTCGATAGGAGGCATACTTTTATCTCCGAAGCGAACTTTATAAGCAGGCTCCAACATCCCGTCCTTCACTTTCCATACTTCGGGGGTAAAGGGGAAATGCGCATACCAATCCCCAGCAAAGGCATGCAACGTCTTGCTCCCATTGATCGTATGGCCGGACGTGAAATAAGCCGATCCCAACAATGCGTCTTGCTCTCCTTCCTGTCCGTGGCTTTCAGATAGAAGTTTTCCCTTTGCGGTGTCGCAAATCCCAAAGGATAATACCAAATCCAATTCTCCTTATCCAAAGGGGCGCAGTCCACAAAATAATCAGCTACATCTTGCGTGGATATATATTGATAGGTATCCAGATCATAACGCAATAGGCCGTCCCACCAAAATCCACCAATGTCAAGATTCGCTCTTTCTCATCCACGAAAAAGTGAGTTAGATAAAGATACTCTTCGGCCCTTGTCCCCGCAAGCCTACACGAGTAATAAAATTTCCTTGATCACTGAATACAAAAAGCGCATTTATCTCATCACTTCTATCGAATACAAAAATACGATCGTCCACCCAGCAAACCCGGTAGAGATCTTTTAACAGCACGCTATCCTTCGTCTCCAAAGGAATGAATCTGCATTCCAAATGTTCCTGCAAGCCAACCGCACAATCGTTTCCGAAATCCACCACGTCCCACTCTTCCGATCGATTCTCGCATGCGGTCAAAATGGAAGCCACACTTATCATCACTAAATAATATAGTTTTCTCATGTTTTTCATATTAGATTCAGACCGCTAATATACGTAACTTTTTGAAATACGCCAACTGCACAAGTTTTCCTAAGCGCACAATCGGAATTCACGAGAAGTACTACTTCCTTGGCCTATGAAGTATATCTCCTAGAGCACTTGAAGTATATATTCTACAAAGGAAGGAGTAGTACTGGGAAAAAGGCCTGTTGGGATATAACCCTAAAAACTTTCGATAATTAGAAGGGGATACAGTGCTATTTTCCACATAGTTATTGTACATTTTTCCAAATGCATTTAAAACCTCATTATCTGTTTCCCAAAACACGTACGTGTTTTTCCGGAAACATCATCAACTTTTTATCAATCTGATTATAAAGACATTATCAATACGTATATTTTAAATACTTACTGTATTTTTCACTATCAACAAAATACCTTATGGTTATGATTTTTGAAGCCCCAAGAAGGCTTTATTTACGAGCTTATCGACTTCCTTATACAGCCGTTGTATTTCCTTTGTATCCAATCCATTTTGCTCCCACTCCGTCTTATGAGCGTCGAATAAATCGAAAATCCGGTTCTCTACCGCACGAAGCTGTTGGATATAACCAGATTGGTCATCATTCCATAACAGTTGCCAATGCAAATACTTTTGGCCGTTACCACGATGTATGGAGTAGACATTCTTCTGTAATTGAACGGAATACCAATCTAATAGGGCTGTTTTATAGGATGCGTCGTAAGTAACTAAAGCGCTTTGCTCCTTTCCCATTTTCACCCAAAGAGGAATAGCGACAGAGGTAGGAGGATATCCCAAGGCAGTCCACATCGTTGTCAATTCCGGATTCATGCCGGATCTCACGCCTTGGATTACGATAGAGGCCGTACTTTCCAGACGAGGGATGAAATCCTGCTCCACAAACCAACCCGTACGATTGTTCGGACTTTGTCCCTTGTCCATCAAATCGATATCCAGCAAGCTATTATAAAAAGAGCGGGAAGCCTGTTGAAAGATACGCTGAGGAGTAAATCCTCCGTCCCGCATTTCCTTAAAGATCTTTTTCGCGTTCTCATAACGTACATACCCTTTGCCTTCATCCGTACGCCCCTCGAAAGAGAAATTCGTATAAATCAAGTAACCTTCGGCGCCAGATTCGGATCATTCGCGTCTTTCTTATAATATCGCTCATTATTCGTCTCATAATAAGCCGCGCCACCATAAGCATCGATCACTCCGAAATTAGCCTCCACACGCATCGGGCGAGGCAAGGTATCCAAGAAATGCTCGAAATCCTGCACCGTCTTACAGACTCTCAAGGCTTTTCGCATCAAGTTTCCCTCTTGATCCATCTCCTTTATATCATCGTCTTTCAAGTTATAAGAAGCCGTATTCATGATAGAGAAGCCCGTCTCATTGCTTCCGGTCCACACGGCTCCCTCCGGATCATCGCTATTTACCAGCCCCAGAAAACGATAGCCACCTTCGTCAAAATAACCGATATGGTTATACGGAGCGCCGGTATCCCGGTGTTTCCACATCAACGGACGGCCATCGGGAGTAGCCTTTCCAGTGATTATAATGGAGGTACAAGCCTTGTCAACCACCGGAAAACAAAGACATAGAACGAATAAAAGAAGTAGTTTTTTCATATCATTTATTGATTTAATAAGATTTCTTATGAGGAGCGCCAAATTCCTTACAGCTGACCTCGTCTATATCTACCGTCCAAATCTTCACGTTACGGACCGCCGGATCGCTATAACGGAAAGTCTTATCGGAATATTGCTTCATGATAATATCCAAGGCTTCCACCTTCTTGTCGAAATCCTCTTCGTAAGCGACCTTTCCCCAAGCGATCACGCTCTTCGAACGCATACGGTAGCTACAAGCTACCTCCGGGTGCTGGAAAACCAAGGCATGGTCAATACTAAACGTAATACAGACTTTCGGATTACGTTCCAATATAGAGATGCTTCGTCCATCCTGCGCCGAGTGTAAATAAATCACGCCATCCTTATAACCGAAATTCATCGGTAATACATAAGGCGTTCCATCTGTATCCGCCATGCCCACAAAGCAAACATCGCTCTGACGGATAATCGATTCGATCTGTTCCTTGTCCGTGTGTATAAGTGTCTTCATATTCCTTTGTTTGATTCTTATCAAACACAAAATTATAAAAAAAATCCTCTTATATTTGTAACGGCTTCTCTACTTTCACTGTCTAAATTAAAAAATCAAATTAGAATGACAAAAAACACAATCTTCTCCTTTTTACAGGCTTGCGAAGCCACCGTGATCAAGACCGCCCAAAAATCATGGAAAGGAGCAACTATAGGAGCATTGGCTACTTTTACCTTATACCTCGTAATTATCAGCCTATCTTATCTGAAAATCGGAATATCGCCTATAGCGGATCTTAGTATCGCATTGATAACCGTGGGCATTCTATCAAGCCTGCTCGCCTTACTAAGCACATGGGGCTTTAAGATCATAAGATTATTCAATCCTTGGTTTGTCGGAATCTGTTTATCTACTTATATATTAGTCGGATTTCTTCCTTATCCGGATACTATCCGGATGTTTATCGGATTCGAACTGCTTTGTGGTGCTTTAATAGGATACTCTGTTTACATCGGTATCAAGAAGAAAGTATCAATCACATTGATATTGATCGTATTAGGGCTAAACACATGCGTTGTTTACTTCTTGGCTAATGAAGGATTTGATCATACGCCCCCGGTCTCGGAAAATTATTGGAACCAAAAAGCCCCTACATTCAACGCTCCTGATCCTACCATCGAAGGAACCTATACAGTAAAAACATTGACATATGGAAATGGGGATGATAAAAACAGGGATGAATACGCAAACTCATGCGATATAAAAACCTCCTCTGTAGATGCCACTCCCTTTTTCGACCAGACTTCCGGATTCGATAATTGGATAAGAGAAATCTTTTGGGGATTCGGCGCCTCCAATTACCCGATCAACGGACGAGTATGGTATCCTGAGGGCCAAGGCCCTTTCCCGCTGGTTATATTCGTACACGGTAACCATCTTATGCAAGAATATTCAGACCCCGGCTACGAATATATCGCCACTTTATTAGCAAGCAAAGGGTACATCGCCGCCTCGATAGACGAGAATTTCCTAAACAGCAATTGGAGTGGGGATTATAGCCATAATGAGATATTCACCAGAGCTTGGCTAATCCTAAAGCATCTGGAATGCTGGAGAGAATGGAACCAACAAGAAGACACCCCCTTTTACCAAACGGTTGATATGGATAATATAGCGCTTGTCGGACATTCCAGAGGAGGGCAAGCCGCTCCTCTAGCGATCGTGATCAACAAGCAAAAAAGATATTACAAGGATGCCAATCAGGATTTCAACTTCAATTTCTCCATCAAAGGAATCGTAGAGATCGCTCCAACCGCATTTTATAGCATGCACAAAGATAAGCCTTTGGAGCTGGAGAATATCGATTATCTACTTTTACAGGGAGGGTATGATCAAGATGTGTTTTCCATGGCAGGAAGCCGAAAATATAACAACCTTCACTTCACGGATACGAATTTCCATTTCAAGTCCGTATTATATATCTATGCGGCCAATCATGGACAATTCAGCACCGCATGGGGGCGGAAAGATATACCCTTCCCTTATTCGGCACTCCTCAATCTGACCCCTTTAATGGACGGTGAGGGTCAACGCAAGATCGCCCAAACCTATATATCCGCATTTCTCGACGCCTCATTAAAAGGCAAGAAAGAAAATCTATCGATCTTAAAAGATTACCGCCTAGCGAAAACAATCATTCCCAAAGGATATTATTTCAACCAATACGAAGACTCCGGTTTTAAATATATAGCCGATTACGAAGAAGATCTGGATGTAACTACAGCTACATTGAAAGACTGTAGCATTCATGGGCAAAACTTAAAAACGTGGGAAGAAGATGCCTTAATACTGAAGGATGATGGGAGCACATCCAATTAACCTCCGCTGTTTATCTGGGATGGGAGAAAAAGGTACGAATTCCCTCCAACAGGCCGAATATACGCTTCAAATAGATTCAGCGGCCTTAGCCTCTTTGGATATCAACACGGTAAAGAATCTGTTCTTCTTTATCGGGAATAACTCGGATACAATCGATGCGGTAGATTTCACGCTTGAATTAACGTTTGGCGAGACAAGCGTAAAAAAGATTTCTCTTCATTCTATGTGCTTCCTCCGTTATTAAAACCAGAGCTAACGAAATGTAGTACTTTACTCTCGCTGGGAAAAGAGAAGGTTTCTGAGAAAGTACTACAGTATGTAGAGATTCCGTTATCCTCCTTCAATCAAGGAGATAGCCTATCCATCGACCAACTGAAGGAAATCCGCTTTATCTTCAATAAAAAAGATAAAGGGGAAATCATTTTAGATAGAATCGGAATAAATTGATCCTTATTCGAAAAAAGTCCCTTATTTCTGCAACCCTTACAGATACTCGCTCGTCTATTAAGAAAAGAACCTAAAAAATTAAAGACGATGAAGACGAGAGTATCACTTTTTATATTCTGCATACAGATGATCGCAGTTTGCGGATTCGCCGCCGACCGACGTATCGATGGAAATGGAAATCCGGAAACCCGGGAGATAAAGATTAGCGATTACGACGAGATTACGTTCGTTGGCTCCGCTGATTTCGAGTATGAACAGTCGGATAAAGCGCCTTATCTATCCGTAACGATCGATGAGAACTTATTTGATTACCTCGTGACCGAAGTAGAAGGCGGTACGTTAAAGATCTATCCGAAATCTATCAAGAAAGGTTTTAATAATAACTCCTACGACTTGAGGCCGACCGTCTACAAGATAAAATCCAACTCCAAGGAACTAAAAGAGTTGAATACGGTAGGTTCCGGCAGTTTCATTATCAGCAAACCGACGAAAGTAAACCGGATGGAGATCAATATGGCCGGTAGTGGAAACGTTGAGTTGAGAGGCCCCGTAAAAGGTTACAAGCTTGAATGTAACATGGCCGGTAGCGGAAATATCATCGCCAAGGATATACAGCTGGACAACCTATCTTGCAGCCTCGCCAGCAGCGGGGAAATCGAGGTAATAGGAACCGTAGATCGTGCCTCATTCAATGTAGCGGGAAGTGGTGAGATTAAAGCCTTTGACTGCCAAGCACGTAAAGCAGAGTGTAATATCGCCAGCAGCGGCGAGATCAGCGTATATGCCACGCAAATCTTGGATGCTAATATCGTAGGTAGTGGCGAGATCCATTATAAAGGAGATCCGGAGATCAGTAAGTCTATCATGGGCTCCGGCTCGATCAACAAAGTCAAATAAACATTTAATACATACGAACGATGAAAACAAAATTAGTAGCGGTAATAGCCCTCATCTTTTGTGCCTTCATGGCAGAGGCTAGTAAAGTAGAAGGAAATGGGAATATAATTACGAAAGAGATATCGGTAGATAACTATAGCAGATCGAACTGGGTGGAAATATCGAATATTCCGGCAATAATTTTTGGGGAAATAGAAGCAACAAGAAATTCCCGGTATTCAAATATACGCATGGACGAAGCGCTTCCTTGAAAATTACGATCGACGAGAATCTATTCCCACTCCTCTCGATCAAATCCAATAACGGACGGTTAGCTATCCGCATACAAGACGGGACCCGTATCAAACCGACCCAGTATGTAATCGAAGGAAGCTCGAAGACTCTGAAATACTTAAAGACTTCCGGCCCGATGGATTTTGAGGCGCAGAACGCTTTTTCCGAGGATCAACTGGAAATCAAGATTTCCGGCTCCAGCGACGTAAAGTTCCCACATAACGTGAAATTACGATTAGGTGAGTTCTCGGTATCCGGCTCCGGCGATCTGGTTTTTGAAGATTTGGACTGCAAGAATCTTACCAGCAAGGTTTCAGGCTCCGGAGACATCACCTTGAAAGGTAAGGCGGACGAGGCCCGCTATTCCGTATCGGGCAGTGGAGATATAAAAGCATACGACTTATCTGTCAATGATTTGAGTTGCTCGGTAAGCGGTAGCGGAGATGCCCGTGTTTATGCCAAAGATAACATGAACCTAAT
>ERZ860023.1244-NODE-1244-length-10671-cov-1.385833_pt1 | contig 10671 bp, 17 predicted proteins | sample MGYA00509983_ERZ860023 | MGnify/ENA primary metagenome ERZ860023 (study PRJEB30046, sample SAMN00715180) | human gut metagenome | study: EMG produced TPA metagenomics assembly of the A metagenome-wide association study of gut microbiota in type 2...
CTCTTTCAATCCAACAGACAGCGAATTGTCTGTTTCCTTAAAATATGCTTTGCTTGCTTCATCAATCCAGCGTGGCATATAATCAATGTATTGCTGCGTCATTTCTTCGTAAGCATGTCCTAGATAATCCCTTACACTTTGAAGCGGAACTCCCTCATCATAAAATACGGTAGCTAATGTATGCCGATACCCATGTGCCTGGAATATATACGTTCCATCTCCTATTTGGTATGTTTCACATAACTTTTTCATCCGTTCCCGGAAGGTAGAGCTGCAAAATGCACCGCCCTTTTTATTTTGGAATACATAATCCTCCGGCTTTCTCCGTTTCTTTTTGATATATACCTGCATCAGCCTGTATAACACTTCCGGTATAGGAATCCGTTTGTAATTCCTCATTTTCACCTGATAAATCTGCATCCAGTAATCATCGTCCTGTCTGTAATACTCTTTTGCCTTGATCGTACAAACTTCACTGATTCGCATCCCCACTGCCCAAAGATGTAGGTACATCAACCGGATATCTTCCGGAAAATATTGCAGATTCTTCAAGATTTCCTTAGAAATCACTTCATCTACCGAACGGTCATGATGCCTGTATATTTCTGTCTTTAAGTAATATTCTTTATGAAAAGGAATTCTTTTAACCTGGTATCGTGTCAGCAGATATTGGTAAAAATGATCGACTGCTTTCACATAGCGGTTGAACGTATTGGGATGCAGCTTCTTTTCTCCTATATATTTAAAGAAACGATCAATGTTTTCTCCTGTCAGTTTTCTGGCATCTTCAAATTCTGTTTCATTATAATAAGCCAGAAAACTCTGTATATAATGAGCTTCTTCCCGAAGACTGCTCAGAGACAATGTAGATAACCCAATCCCATACTTCATATATTCTTGAAATAATCTTCTATTCTGCAAATGTCTTACCGTTTGAAAAGTAACTGTCCGCACCATATTGCTCTGGTTCACTCTTTCTTTTTCAAAGCAGAATCTGGAAAGATACCACACATTTGCATTCCAATTGGTTTCTTTCGCTTCTGTAAATAGCACTTCTCTACAGTAATCAATGATGCGATTTGGCTTTTTCTTCCGTTCTATCAGATATTGCCGAAATGCGACCTCTTCTTCGGCTTCCAGATATTCAATATCCTCAATCCCTCTTTCAGAACAAAAGTTATAAAAATATCGCAGATGTCCTAATTTTTCTACCCTGTAATCGTTACTATAATCATCGGTAATCAATTTCTGCAGGCTCTGAAAAATCTGCCTTTTCATCCGTTCCGGACTTTTCTGTTGAAAATCCCATATCAATGCTTTTTTATCTGTACTTTTGTTAAATCTGGAAGCTATTTCCTGATCTGGATAATATAGAAGAAACCATATTTTATTTTCATATAGTATCTTCTGGTTTCTTCCCAGCAATGTATTTGCTTTTTCTCGGATTGCATGGCGTTTGATCCAATCAAATCCTGTCAGATATTTCACCTTCGTTCCACGAGTCAATTCCGAATTCAACCAGTTCTCTATCCCTGCCGATAGGGATAATCCAACTCTTCTATGTGCCGGATCGCTTTTTCTGTCATGTAGCTTTCCACACTATTCCGGATTGTTCCTGCCACCTCGATACAGGTTTCCAGCTCCTTATGTAATTGGATTTGCTCTTCTTCTGTCAATCTTTGCTGTGATAATCTCCATGCCTGCGTGGAAAGCACTGGCATCTTATATCACCTCGATTCTTATAATAATTCCTGCACTCCATATAAAGCAGAATGCTTGTTATAAAATTCCGTACTTGCCTGTTTTAGCTTGTCATCCATTAAATTCAGATATCTGGTCGTTGTATCTAAATGTCGATGTCCAAGAGACTGGCTGACAAGTTCCAGCGGCCAGCCGGAATCCCATCTTGCGTTAGCGAAATATCTTCTCAGCATGTGAGGCGTGATCTTAATTCCTGTCTTTTTTTCCATTCGATGGAACATATCATATACGCTTGCCACCTGCATCGGCTTTCCTTCGTTTCACCTGTAATATTGATAAACAGGTAATTCTGACGCCGAAGGATGTCCCAGTATTCCGAAATATAAAATAGCAGGAAATCATAGGTGTCTGCACTTAACCTGCCTTTCCGTTCCTCTGCATTCTTTGCACGTGCATCGTTAGCATTGTCATCTCGGAAGCAGACACGAACGGAATGATTTTCATAATCAATATCTTTTGTATAATCAATCCCCAGCAATTCACCAATCCGAAATCCCAGTTCTGACGCATCAGTATTAGCAGTTGATCCCGGCAGTTTGTACACGCTTCTAAAATAGTCACGATCTCATTTTTCTCTGCAGCCCGGACTTCCCGTTCTTCTTCTTTCAAATATCCTGCAAAGGATCGAAACCTTAACCTTCGCTTCACTCCCACACTATTCGCAACATGGATCGTGCCATAAGAGAGTACCTGCAAAGGTCCAAATTGATCTTCTGCCATTTCTAAAAAGGAAAAGAACCCGAACACATTTTTTAGATATGTGTTACAGGTTCTGTTTCTTGGCGTTTTCTTCAGATTTTTTGTATGGTTTCCCGCTTTCAGCCATTGCAGGAAATCTGTGAAATGATTAAATTGTGCTTCATAATCCATCTGGCAGACATCTGTAAATCCCATTTGTCTGCCATCGCAGAAGTTCATATAGTAACAGATGGATCTCGCCAGACTTCCTACGGTGTTTGGAGACTCTTGAGCACGCGTCTTATGTGTTAAAAATCTTGTCGGAAGGAGTTCTATCTCCATTGTTTCCATATTCCGAATGAAGAAATATTTCACTTTTCCATCTCTGATCATTTCTACTTCGTATGCTCTCATATCCATTCACCGTCCTTTCCTCTAACGCTATACACATTATACCCACTTCATGTCAAAACGTCTATTCATCAATACCAACAATCCCTCGCAAAAGGGTTCTAAAACTGTACTAAACTTTCTCTGTTAAACTTGTTTCAGTTTAAGCATAACCAACAATTCCGGCAAACGAATTTCTTCCGACAATTACAGATAATATTCCACGCCCTTCCGGCTGCGGATAAAAGCCTGTACCTCTCTCAATTCTTCTGCCATCTGACAAGTTGGAAGTGCATTCAGCACATCTTCATGATACTTGCCACCTTGTACTGCTCTATTATCTAAAATAGACACTACGCAGGTATCGGTTTCTGTCCGGATGGCTCTTCCAAACCCTTGTCGCAACCGTTTCTGCATATCCGGCACAATGATGGACTGAATATAGGCTTCCAAGGATTCATAGGTTTCTTTCTCCGCCTCGCTGATAGGATCCGGCACTGCAAAAGGCAGTTTCACGATAATCAGTGAAGATACCATATCTCCCGGAAAGTCCACCCCTTCCCAACAGGAGCCGGCTGCGAACAGCACCCCGTTTTCCATAGTCTTAAACCGCAGGATTTCTTCCTGGGAATGCCTCCATACTTCCACCATGGGAAATGGCAGGCTGTCTCTTAAAATCTGGTACACACTTCCCATCAACGTGTAAGAAGTAAACAGCACCAGCGTATGTCCGTAAGTGGAACAGATCAGGGAATGGATATGGTTTGCTATCATCACTGCCTCTTCCCGGCTTCCTCCCTGCAATGCTCCAGCGTCTTTGGCAAGTATAACAGACAGTTCTTCTCATAGGAAAATGGGGACTCTGCCACATATTCCTGTACCCCTGCCCTTGCTTCCAGCCCGGTGACCTGTCGGGTGCGCAAAAAGTCTGCTCCTGCCTTTAGCGTTCCGCTGGTTAAGATTGCGGATATTTCCTCTTCCCTGTCCCATAACATCTTTTGAAGCAGTTCTGGGATTTCCCGGCTGGCTGCACACAAAATGGGAAGCTGCTCTTTATCCAAATATAGATAACGGACATATTTCTCATCGCTGCTGCAAAAACACTCTAGCACATCCTTCGCCTCTTCCAAACGGTTCCGTATCCACTTTGGAACACTTCGCTCTAATTTTTCTAAAAGGAATTCCAGCATCTCTACACCTTCCCACAGCGAAACTACACTATTCGTTGTATTACGGAATGTTTCCCTGATTCCTTTTCCGATCCGTTGTTCTGCTCCAACGACACGCAATGCTTCGCCCATCACTGTCCGAAGGATTCTTGCCTCTTCTTTCTGATGCTCCCGTTCCAGATAATACACCATTTCCCGGATATCATCCATACACAGATTTTTCCCGAACATCTGCTTGGCCGCTTCCGGCAGCTTATGGGCTTCGTCTACAATCAATGTCCGATAATCCGACAATAACGGTTTATATCCTTCTGCTCTATGATACGCATCTGCCAGTAAATAGTTGTGATTGCAGATTAAAATAAATACATCCTGTTTCTTGGCTTCTTCCAGATACCTCTGATAGCGGCACATCTGTCTGCCCGGACATTCCCTTGGGCAGAATTTCGGCACACATACCAGCCTTCTGTCAAATCCACTCAAATCTTTTACCGTATCCATATCATAATGTTTCCGCAAAGACAGCAACGCTTCTTTTTGGGCAGCGTCTTCTGTTTATGGCGGATTGCCTCGATTCGTTGTTCCAGCCTGTTGTCACAGACAAAGTGTTCCTTTCCTTTCCGCACCACTGCCCGAAGAGGAGACTGGATCATGCCTTGTTCCAACAGCACCCTGGATAAAAATGGAATATATTCTGTTACTATGGCTTTCTGCAATGCAATGCTGGAAGTGGACACCACCACCGGACGCTGTTCCAACGGATTTCCTCTTCCTGTCAACATAGAATACTTCCGCAATAGTACGCAGGCTACCAGATAAGCGTACGTCTTGCCAATTCCTACCCCTGCGTCACACAGTGCAATTCTTTCTCCCAGCAAGGTATCTAACATTTCATGGCACAAGCGGATCTGTTCTTCCCTGACCGCCAATCCCTGTTCCGGAAGCAGCACCCGGAAAATCTTCTCTACTTCCTGATGCGCCCTCTTTTGATATTCAACTTTGTAAAACATATTGCTTCTTCTTTCCGCATGACGTTAATACCACAAGGATACGGCTGGGGATTTCCCACAGCCGCATATATCTGATATCAACGACACACTCTTTTTTGATTTCTTATCGTTTTTTCTTTAGCACCGTATTTGTCCTCGACTCCCCGGCTGCCGCACCATATCTATGGCAGGGAACATTACAGGCGGATGCTTCGCTTCGCATCGCTCGCAGATTTTCTGAAAGTCTTGCTGATTACAACTTAGAGTCCATCCTCTTCCTTTTGGGAAGAAATTCGTATCATTATCCCCCGCAGATGATCCTGGCGAAAGACCTGCAAAAGTCCATTCACAGCTATAAGGACTCGCTCAGAATGAGAACAGGCACTGACAGTTTTCTCACGAAATGATCCGTCCTGGCGCTTATACTGTCACGCTTCTATCTTTGGGAACGTACCTGTAATGCTGATATGCGGTTGTCAAAGAACATAAGGTATTTACCCCTTTCATATATATAGCCGATAGGATATGCCATTTTTCTTCACCTTTTTAAATTTTTCATTTTTATTCTCTCAATCTCACTTAATATAAAAGTAAAAACAGCTAATCCGAAAGTGATATGTACCCAGATTCTGGGCACATATCAAAAGACTAACTGCTTTATAAGTATAGATATGAAGTTGTTAAACTTTTGAACTTTATTTGCAAAATACCGTTCTTTTACTTCTTATGTTCCTTTATATACTCACCTGACTCCCTAAAACTACCTTTTATTTCTTCATTTAGTTCAGAAAGTATTTCTTTAGCTTCATTTAATGAATCTATTGTTGTATCTTTCCCTTTCTTTGCGTATTCTATTTCTTTTTCTCGAATGCTTTGGCGGTTACTACGGTATGTCAAAAAAGTCATAACTAAACAAACTATTCCTATAAACCAAGCATCAGTAAAGAGTAATATTAAGCCTATTACTATAGAGGAGTCAACGTATCATGCATGTTATTAACCGTACCAGTTGTAAAGGAAGTTGTTACCGTCGTAAACAAAGCTGATTGTGGAACACCAAAACGTACTTCTTTTCCTTCCATACTTCCCTGGCTCTGGTCTATGCCCATCTCCTGAATCACTGGATTACCTGCCATTTCTGATTGGTAACAAATAGTAAGTCCAATCAGGAAAATAATCGCCATTGCACCAAAGACAACTGCACCCTGACGTCCAAAAATCACTTTCTTTTGGGCTGTTCCCGGCAATACCTGTGCATTCATGGCAACTTTCTCTGCTTTTTTCTCTTTTCTTTTATCATGAACATATGTCCAAAAGTAACCACGCAGGCACCCGGCAAGAGCATATAGATATCATTTCTATAATATTGCTGATTACCGTAGGGTTTTCAAACGGCGTAGTTGAGTTTGCTCCAAAGAATCCACCACCATTCGTTCCCAAATGTTTAATGGATTCCAGAGCTGCTACCGGTCCCACTGCAATATCCTGGAAATTTCCTTCCAAAGTTTCAATTGTAAAGTTTCCTTGTAACGTCTGTGGTGTCCCCTGGCTTACCAATAATAACCCGACTATAAAAGATCTGGAATTAAAATTCTAGTCGTAATCCTTACCATATCCTCATAAAAATTTCCAATTTTCTTTCCAGCCAGTCCCCGGCAGAATGCCATACATGCCGCATAACCTGTTGCGGCTGATGTAAACATCATAAAAATAATGACACACATCTGTGCCACATAGGAAAGACCGCTTTCTCCTGAGTAGTGCTGCAGGTTTGTATTCGTCATAAAGCTGATAATCGTATTAAAGGAAAGTGTCGGTTCCATATTAGAAATCCCATTCGGATTCAAAAACAGGATGCTTTGCAGTCTTAAAATTGCATATCCACAAATACCATAACTGCATTTACCAAGAGCAAGGTCAATGCATATTTCTTCCATCCCATATCTTCGCCCTTAATTCCACAAACTTTATAGATGCAGCGATCAATCGGGTTAAAAACTTTATCCGCAAAAGTCTTTTGTTTTGTTGCGATATGGTACATATATTTTCCCATCGGAATGACCAGTATCACAAAAATCGCAAGTGTCAAAATAATCTGTAACATGTCTTCTCCTCCTAGTTATTTTCACCAGCTCTTTACAATTTTTCTGGATTTATCAATGCATACACCAGATAAATCCCAACTCCGGCAATCATAACACCTAAAACAATCATATCCATTTTGATTTCATCCTCCTATTTTTCTTTTGGTTTAATCTGCCAGTCGCAAAAATCTGCAAACGCCTTCACCAAACCAAAACATCCTAATAAAATTGCTATCATCAATACATCCATCATAGCTTCCTTCCTCCTTGATCTATTATTTTATGTTATAAAGAATTCTTCGAATTCATAAACATCCTTCTTGTTTGTAATTTCTATCTATAATCCTTTACAACTTTTCCATGCATTATCATAGTCCTTTTTCTCTTAATATGGCATAAATCATTCGAACCACAGTTTAAGATACAATAAAGATTAGATCCATCCAAAAAGCAATGACATTGGAAAAGCAAAAACAATTGTAATCGCACAAACAGCACATAACACGATCAAAGGCATTCCTACAAAGATGGAAAAAAATCCAAGTACAGGATGATGCCACAAAAATTTTTCTGCACGAACTTCAAAATCATATTCACACTTTTTAATCGCTTTTATAATACTCACATCATTCACCTCATTTCCTTTTGCATATCAAGAATACCTCAGAATATATTAAATAGGGGAAAGCATATTTCCTTTTATATTAAAATTCCATAAGAAATAGAAAATGCTGCTCCCGAAGTGGTCCAAGAGATTGTTGGAGTACTAACAAAGCATCAAAAAAGAGCTGTTCACTAATTTCTTAGCTTGCAGCTCTTGGTTTCCTTACAAAATCACGTATTCACTTATTCATCTGCTTCACCTGAAATCTCTGATTCTTCTCCTTCGCTCTCCGTCGAATCATCTTCTGATTCCATTTCATATGAATCTATTTCCTCGGTAGGCTCTGCTGGTTCGTCTGAAATATCTTGTGTATCTGACTCATGTTCCTCAACTTGAGATTCTGGTTCATTTATTGTATCCAGCTCATCTGATTCCTTTGACTCACCAACTTCTTCTAATTTCTCTCCCGAAGCAGATTCTTCTTGTTCCTCATTCCTTTCTTTTTGCGGTTCTAAAATATCCTCATTCTGCTCGTCATCACGATCCGCATTCTCTTCTTTTTCAAGATCATCCGCATCTTCGTAATCAGATAACTTTTGCTGAATCATTTCTTTTAATGCTTGATCTGTCATAGAGCAAGGATTCTTTTCCAGCAATTCCAATACTTCTTCTTCCGTGGCTTCATTTACCACTTTATGGAAATTCTCTCCAGCTAATATCTGCTCCGCCAAATAAATTCCCAAACTCTTGCCTGCTTTTTTCGCATTTTCAACATCCTCTTTATCGCCTGCTAAATAAAGCAAATGATCTGTACCAAATGTTTTTTCCAGGCGTCTCTGTAATGCTGCACGTTCTTCTTCAGATTCATCCTCCAAAAAGGCATATCCCACAATAATAGTTTCTTTTTTATCAGCTTCTATCAATTAAATCGTAACTCATATCCAAAAAATCTAAAATCTTCGCTTCACTTACAGTTCCGTCCATCAGCATCGTAATCCAATGTTCCTTATTCATATGATATCCTGGAAGAAAACCATAGGTCTCTATCAAAACTCCAACCATATCCGGTTCACACTTCACATTAATAATATCTACCGTGCCCTCTCCTTCTAGTTCTAACTTAGATTTTTTAACCTGCATCAACACTGCATACCATTTCCCGTTTTTATGACGAAGTACCGCACTTTCTGGGGATTCTTTCCAAAGATATTCCGGTACTGTTCCATATTGTTTTTTTACATATTCAAATACATCTTTACGATCCATCAGTTTCACTTCCTAATCATACTTATTTATTTTTATATTTTAAAGCACTCCTTTTATTCCTAGAGTTCTACATTTTCTTTTTCATATGTCTGCTTTTCAAACCACTTCTGAAATTCCAAAGCCCACGACTCATAAGAAAATTTCAATGTGTGTTTTTTCCCATCAATATCCTCAAATGTTATATAATAAACTTTTCCTCGTGCATGATCTGCTCTTTCCGTTTCCTCACGGCAGCCAATAATCCGTTTTATGTAACTTCTATGTTCAAGAATAAATCCACCTCTGTCGCAAATCAAATACCAATCTCTTTTCCATTCTGGAAGATGATGATCTGTCCTCTCTTTCCAAAAAATCCCAATCTTATGTTGTTGTTTCCACGCCTTAAATAAACTAACAAATGGGCTTCCATAAGAAACTGGAATTAAAACCGCAAAACAAAAAATAATAATTTTTACTCCTTCTGGATCTGAATGCCTATAAATGAAGACAATCCCGCTAATTGCCACACAGGCAAACAGCAAAATCATAAATATTGGAAATCCTGACCAAAGAAATATTCTGAACAGGGATTCATCATAAATCGTTCTTTCTCCGCCTCGATTATTGTTCATTTTTCTTTTCTCCTCATGCTTATCTTTTTTTCATTCAGAAAGAAGTCTGCGAAGCAACTGTTCTCTATTGTTAATAAACATTTCTGTTACCATATAACTTTCTGTTTCTTCATATTTATACTCATGTATCCCTTCTTCATCAAATGCTATAATCTGGGCTTCTGGAATCCCAAGCAAAATTGGAGAATGTGTAACGATTATAAACTGGGATCCTTGTCTGGCACATGCATGTATTTCCATCAACAATGTCAACTGTCTTTGCGGCGATAATGCCGCCTCTGGCTCATCAAAAAAATACACGCCATTCGGTTTCAGATAATTTTGAGCAAGTGCAAGAAAACTCTCCCATGTGATTTTTCATGGTATTTTTCTGATGGGTTTCCCAGTCTGCATATTCTTCCTCTTTTGTCGCCACATTATAAAAACTCTCTGCTCTCAGAAAATATCCCCATTTTGCTTGACGGTATCCCTTTACAACACGTATAGCTTCATGCAATTGCGAATGGGAATCATATGTGGAAAAAATATAATTCTTTGTCCCACCTTCCGGGTTAAACCCACAGGCAACTGCAAGTGCCTCCAGTAAGGTTGATTTTCCACTTCCGTTTTCTCCAACAAAAAAAGTAATCGAATTATGAAAAATCAGTTCTTCCAAACCTTTTATCGCATCAATTTCTCTCAAATAACTATTTACTGGAATTTTATTCCAATCTATATGCACTCCCTGTATATACAAATCATTCATCCAAGCACTCCCCCATACAACCACTTTTTATAATACATTTTCTATTCTTAACAGGCAGGGTATTTTCCCTGCCCTCTTTCAAAAGATTATAACATTCTTCCCATCCTCTACAATCCGATTACCTCTATTTTTATGTTTTTAATAAACCACCATTCCATATCCCATAATGGAATCGGAACTAATCGAATAGCTTCTCTCCTTTACCGCATCCCCGGAGTTTCCTTCTATGGTATAGACGGTTGTTCCGTCACAGCGTTCCACGATTCCCACATGGTCGCACGTTCCATCATGCTCCCAGTCAAAAAAGATGATCGCACCGGGACTTGGCATACTACCTGCCCCCTGCCATCTTCCTTGGTTTTGAAACCAGTTCT